>Ga0065718_1004950_pt1 | contig 218031 bp, 223 predicted proteins | sample GBSCel77sediment_2_FD_59105 | JGI IMG/M metagenome (GOLD analysis project Ga0065718, IMG submission 59105) | Hot spring sediment microbial communities from Great Boiling Spring, Nevada - cellulolytic enrichment CS 77C v3 (version 3) | ecosystem: Environmental > Aquatic > Thermal springs > Hot...
AGCCGCTAGCGTCATCGTTATCGCTGATGTTAATGTCGTCTTTCCATGGTCTACGTGCCCTATCGTACCTATATTCACATGTGGCTTCGTCCTTACAAATTTCTCCTTCGCCATCCTTTATCTCCTCCTATTCCTTCATTTTTTAAGATTTGAAGATAGAATTTTTTCCTGAATATTGATAGGCATTTCTTCATAATGTGAAAATTCCATTGAGAATATTCCTCTACCTTGAGTTAATGACCTCAAGGTGGTAGCATATCCAAAAACCTCTGCGAGAGGAACTAATGCTTTTATTACTCTCGTATTATTTACAAAATCAATCTTCTCAACCCTACCTCTTCTACTATTAAGATCGCCTATTACATCTCCCATATATTCTTCAGGAACAATTATCTCAAGCTTCATTATAGGCTCTAAAAGAACTGGATCACCTTTTAAAACTCCATCTTTAAAAGCCTGAGAAGCTGCAATCTTGAAAGCCATATCTGAAGAATCAACTTCGTGATATGATCCGTCAAAAAGAGTAACCCTTAAGTCCGTAACAGGATACCCTGCAAGCACTCCTCGATCTGCAGCCTCCCTAATACCAGCCTCAACAGCTGGAATGAATTGTTGAGGAATTACTCCTCCCACAATCTTGTTTACAAATTCAAGACCACTACCTCTTGGAAGAGGTTCTAATTCTAACCAAACATGACCGTACTGACCTCTTCCACCTGTTTGTCTAATATATTTACCTTCAACTTTTACAGGCTTTCTAATGGTCTCTCTATAGGATACCTGTGGTTTACCAACATTAGCATTTACCTTAAATTCCCTCTTCAATCTATCAACAATAATCTCTAAATGCAGTTCTCCCATACCATGTATCAAAGTTTGGCCTGTTTCCTCATCATAAGTTACTTTAAACGTTGGATCTTCTTCAGCAAGTCTTTGAAGAGCAATACTCAATTTATCTTGTTCTTCCGTACTCTTTGGCTCGATAGCAACAGAAATTACAGGCTCAGGGAATGTCATTCCTTCGAGAACTATAGGTCTGTTTTCATCGCAAAGAGTATCACCTGTAGTAGTAAATTTTAAACCCACAGCAGCAGCAATATCTCCCACATATACTGCATCTATATCTTCTCTATGATTAGCATGCATTTGGAGAAGCCTACCAATTCTTTCTTTCTTACCTTTAGTTGAATTATAGACATAACTCCCTTTTTCAAGCTTTCCAGAATAAACTCTAAAATATGTAAGCTTACCTACATAGGGATCAGTCATTACCTTAAAAGCTAAAGCGGCAAATGATTCATCCTCACTAACTAGCCTTATTTCTTCTTCTCCAGTAATAGGATTTATGCCCTTCACAGGAGGTAAATCTAAAGGAGATGGAAGATAGTCTATAACGGCATCGAGCAATGGCTGAATACCCTTGTTCTTAAAGGCAGAACCACATAATGCTGGATATAACTTGCCCTCAATAGTAGCCCTTCTCAAAACCCTCTTCAAATCGGCTACGGGAATCTCTTCCCCTTCTAAGTACTTCATTAAAAGCTCATCATCAAGTTCCACAATAGCCTCTATCAGTTTACTTCTATACTCTTTAGCTTTATCTTTTAGCTCATCAGGAATTTCTGTAACTTCCCACTTAATCCCAAGATCATCATGATATACAATAGCCTTCATTTCGAAAAGATCTACTACACCCCTAAATTGATCCTCACTACCAATTGGTATTTGAACAGGTACTGCATTAACCCCTAGTCTATCCTTTATCATTTCCACCACTCTAAAGAAGTTTGCCCCAACCCTATCCATCTTATTAACAAAGATAATTCTTGGAACATTATATTTTGTGGCTTGTCTCCAAACTGTTTCAGATTGTGGCTGAACTCCAGCAACACCACAAAATACTGCTATCAAACCATCTAAAACTCTTAAGGATCTCTCTACTTCAACAGTAAAATCTACGTGTCCCGGAGTATCAATTATGTTTATTATATGATCTTTCCATTGACAGGTAGTTGTAGCAGCTGTTATAGTGATACCACGCTCCCTTTCTTGCTCCATCCAGTCCATGGTCGCTGTTCCCTCGTGAACCTCACCTAGTTTGTGAGTTTTACCAGTATAAAATAATATCCTTTCGGTAAGAGTAGTCTTACCTGCATCTATATGAGCAGCTATTCCTATATTTCTTAATTTGTCTAATGGACATCTAGGCACGTCTATCTTCCTCCTTTTTTAATTACCAACGATAATGAGCAAATGCCTTATTAGCCTCTGCCATTCTATGCATTTCATCTCTCTTTTTAATTGCTCCACCAGTATTGTTAAGAGCATCTAAAATTTCTAAAGCAAGCCTTTCTTTCATAGGCATACCTTTTCTTTCTCTTGCTGCCCTAACAATCCACCTCAAAGCGAGAGAAAGACCTCTTCTAGGAGGAACTTCTATTGGCACCTGATAGGTTGCACCACCAACTCTTCTTGGTCTTACCTCTAGAAGAGGTGTTACATTCTGTACCGCCTTTTCAAGAACAACTAAAGGATCCTGTTTTGTTTTTTCTCTTATTATTTCCATAGCACCATATACTATTTTTTCTGCAATACTCTTTTTACCTATCAAGCATAACTTTATTTATAAGTTTCTGTACAAGAACACTATTATATACAGGATCAGGAGGTATTTCTCTTGGAGTAACTGGACCTCTACGTGGCATTATTTCTTACCTCCTTCCTTTGGACGTTTTGTTCCATATTTAGATCTTCCTTGTTTTCTACCTTCAACCCCTGCAGCATCTAAAGCACCACGAATAATATGGTACCTTACACCTGGTAAATCTTTAACACGACCACCTCTTACAAGAACTACTGAGTGTTCTTGTAAATTATGTCCTATTCCAGGTATGTACGCCCATACTTCAACCCCATTTGTCAACCTAACCCTAGCAACCTTTCTTAAAGCAGAGTTAGGCTTTTTAGGGGTCATCGTAGTTACACGAATACATACCCCTCTCTTCTGGGGGTTGCCCATAAGAGCGGGAGATTTACTTTTTCTTTCTTTTGGCTCTCTTCCTTTTCTTATTAATTGATTTATGGTAGGCAAAATTACACCTCCTACACTCAGTTATTGAAAATTAAATAAACTTATAATATAGCCCCTAAAGGCAAGCGAAAAAAAGTTTATCATTATACGATTAACTTTGTCAAGAGTTAATTTCAACTTCTCCTCCATCTTCTAAAACCTCAACCTTCTTTGCTGTTCTTTTTTGAGGCACAATTCTCTTAAAGAGCCCCGTACCTGCAGGGATTAATCTGCCTATTATTACGTTTTCCTTTAACCCTTCAAGATAATCTTCCTTTCCCTTAACTGCAGCCTCAGCTAAGACCCTTGTGGTTTCCTGGAAGGAAGCTGCAGAAATGACGCTCTCTGTAGTTAGGGCTGCTTTTGTAATACCAAGCACTACTTCTCTTGCTACAGGTGGTCTCTTACCCTCCTCCTCTAATTTCTGCTTCACTTTTTCAAAGGTAACTTTATTGACAAGTTGACCAAATAGGAAATTACTATCACCTGGATCTTCAATTCTTACTCTGTTAGTCATTTGTCTAACTATAACTTCTATGTGCTTGTCATTAATTTCTGCTCCTTGTTTTAGATAAACCTTTTGTACCTCATCAACGATATATCTCTGTACAGCAGCAAGCCCTTCATTAGCAAGAATTTCTGCAGGGGTTTCTATATCCTTTAGTCAATTCCTGTCCAACTGTTACATAATCTCCTTCTTTCACTAAAAGTTGAGCATTAGGAGGTAAAATATGCTCATCTTTACTACCATCTTCACCTTCAATTATTATCTTTTCCCCTGATTTAGTTCTTGTTATCCTTACAATACCACTTACACCAGCTATTATGGATTTTCCTTTTGGCCTTCTTGCCTCAAACAGCTCTTCTACACGAGGAAGACCTTGGACAATATCTTCTGTTTTTGCAGTCCTTTGCTGGTAAGAAGGGAAGTAAGCAAGAATAGTACCAAATTCCACATGGTCACCAACATTCACGTGCAGCTTAAGTCCACGAGGAATTCTATACTCAATCTCCTTACCGTCATTGTTTCTTACTACAACAACTGCCTCTCCTGTAGCTACTATTTTGTCTATTATTTCGCCATTTCTTTCAAGAATATTAACCACTTTACCATCTTCGCAAGATTGAATCTTCATCGTTTCTCTACTGTACTCGGCAATTAAATCTCCTTCATCAATGAGATCTCCGATTCTAAATAAGAATGTTGCTCCTTCTGGTAGTTCTATCCTATGCTCATTCCCGGATTGATCTAATAGTACTACAGAACAAAAGACTGTGTAAGTTTCTTCATTAAAGCTTAATTCATATTTATTAATATCTCTGTTGTACCTTACATTAACAAGATTAAATCTCTTACTGCGATTTTCCAAAACCTTTTCAACCCTTACAACTTTCCCAGAATAAGGAGATGTTATATATCTTAAATTAGGATCAATATATCCCAAACTCATACCCTTAGTAACATCACTTCCAGGTTCAATAGAGATTATAGCGCCTGGTGGAATAATTATTTCCTCTTCTTGACCATCACCTTTAACCACAACTTTTCCATTACGTCCTACCACCATTTTTTCTCTTTTACCTAAAACCTCAAATCTATCTCTAAACTTCAAATCTACAAAATCAACCTTTCCAGTTACTCTAAATTGGATATTTTGATAGTTCAAAGATGTTAGAGCAACACCACCAGTATGGAAGGTCCTCATGGTAAGCTGAGTTCCAGGCTCCCCGATAGATTGAGCAGCTATTACTCCTACAGCCTCTCCTATGTTGACAAGTCTATGAGTTGCTAAATCTTCACCATAACATTTCTGACATATTCCCTTCTCACTCTTACAAGTCATCGGAGATCTAATTTTTACTCTCTTTATACCAAACTTCTCTACTAATTTTGCTTTTTCTACGTCTATATACTCATTCTTAGCTATTATCAATTCTCCCTTATCATTGTATACATCTTCAGCAGCAAACCTTCCTATAATTCTATCCTTAAGACTTAATACTATCTTGCCCTCATCCTCTAAGGCTTCTACGTATATACCATCGTCAGTTCCACAATCTTCTTCTCTAATAACAAGACTCTGAGCTACATCTACAAGCCTTCTAGTTAAGTATCCTGAATCGGAGGTTCTCAAAGCTGTATCTACTACACCTTTTCTTGCACCATAGGAAGAAATGAAGTGTTCTGATACAGTTAATCCCTCATAAAAACTTGACTTAATAGGAATGTCCATGATTTGTCCTGATGGATCAGCCATTAAACCTCTCATAGCTGCAAGCTGTCTTACCTGGTCTACATTACCTCTTGCACCGGAAAATGCCATCATATATACAGAGTTAAGAATATCAAAGTTAGCAAGCATTATATCTTTTACTTCTTCCGTTGCTTTTGTCCATATTTCAATAGCCCTGTGATATCTCTCTTCCTCAGAGTATAAGCCACTTTCTACGGCCTTCTGAAGAAGCGTAGACTCTTCTTCTGCTTTCTTTATAACTTTTTCTTTTGCCTCTTTAGGTATCTCAATATCTACAATAGAGAAACTTACTCCTGCCTTTGTGGCATACTCAAAACCAAGTCGTTTAAGTTCATCCAAAAATTCTGCAGTTTTACTCCAACCATAAACCTCAAAGCATTTTTCAACAATTTTTCTTACTTCTCTTCTATTTAAAGTGACATTATAATATCTCAACTTTTCAGGAACAATTTCGTTTAGAATTAATCTTCCTGGTGTTGTCTCTATAAATGCCGGCTGATCAGGCAAAGATATATTATAAGTTTCTTCCATACCTTTCTTGTGCACATATACTTTTGAATGCAGATCAACCTTTTTATTCTCTAAAGCTAACAAAACCTCTTCTGGTGTTGCAAATCTCTTGTCTTCTACCTCTCTTCCAGGAACCATAAGAGTAAGATAATAAAGTCCAAGAACCACATCTTGAGTTGGCAATGTAAGAGGCTTTCCATGAGCAGGAGAAATAAGGTTATTAGCTGATAACATCAAAATACGTGCCTCTGCTTGAGCCTCAATAGATAAGGGTACATGAACTGCCATCTGGTCTCCATCAAAATCTGCATTGTATGGAGGACACACTAAAGGATGCAGTTGAATTGCATTTCCATCGATTAATTTAGGTTCAAAAGCTTGTATACTAACTCTATGCAAAGTAGGAGCACGATTCAAAAGTACTAATTTTTCCTTAATAATCTCGTCAAGTACATCCCATACTTCAGAAGTTTCTCTTTCTATTTTCTTTCTAGCATTTTTCACATTAGTAGCATAGCCATGCTCTATTAATTTATTTATTACAAAAGGCTTAAACAACTCCAAAGCCATTTTCTTAGGAAGACCACATTGATGCAATTTTAGCTCAGGGCCAACCACAATCACAGCTCTTCCTGAAAAATCAACTCTCTTACCCAAAAGATTTTGTCTAAACCTTCCTTGCTTTCCTTCTAATATGTCTGACAAGGATCTTAATGCTCTTCCACTAGCATTAGTAACAGGTTTTCCTCTCCTGCCATTATCAATAAGTGCATCTACTGCCTCCTGTAACATCCTCTTTTCATTCCTAACGATAATCTCAGGAGCATTTATCTCTAAAAGTTTCGCAAGACGATTGTTTCTATTAATAACTCTTCTATAAAGATCATTAAGATCGGAAGTTGCAAACTTACCACCCTCAAGTTGTACCATTGGTCTTAAATCTGGGGGAATAACAGGTAATACCTCTAATACCATCCACTCAGGTTTATTTCCTGATAACCTAAAACTTTCTACTATTTCCAACCTCTTAATGAGTTTTGCTCTTTTTTGCCCCTGAATTTCCTCTATCTGCTTTTTCAAGTCAAAAGATAATTCTTCTAAATCCAATTCCTTTAAGAGTCTTTTTATAGCCTCCGCACCCATTCCAACCTTAAAACCGTCTCCAAAATCGCTATAGGCCTTTTCGTATTCCTCCTCTGTTAAGACTTGCATTTTTTGTAAAGGAGTGTCTCCTGGATCTAATACTATATAGGAGTGGTAATAAATTACCTCTTCAAGTTGCTTACTGCTTATGTTAAGAAGTAGACCTATATAGTTAGGAACATTCTTAAAGTACCAAATATGTACTACGGGCACAGCAAGTTTAATATGTCCCATTCTTTCTCTTCTAACAGAACTCTTCGTTACTGTAACTCCACATCTGTCACAAGTTATACCTTCATATCTTTGTCCCTTATACTTACCACAATGACATTCATAGTCCTTTACAGGTCCAAAAATTTTCTCACAAAACAACCCGTCTCTTTCAGGTTTAAAAGTTCTATAATTAATGGTCTCCGGTTTTTTAACCTCACCGTAAGACCAACTTAGAATATCTTCGGGCGATGCTAAACCAAAAACTAACTTATCAAAATCTTTTATCTTCAAGGTTTATTCCTCCCCTTCCTTAAGATTCATCTTCAATTTTATAAAGATTAACCAATCTATTTCCGATATAGGCAGATACCTTAATACCTAATCCTTGTAATTCTCTAACAAGAACTTTAAAGGATTCTGGAATACCTGGTTCTTTTATCAAGTTACCAGAAACAATAGCAGAATAAGCCTCGGTTCTTCCAGCCACATCGTCAGATTTATATGTTAATATCTCTTCCAGAGTATGAGCTGCGCCATAAGCCTCCAAAGCCCATACCTCCATTTCTCCAAATCTCTGACCACCAAATTGAGCTCTTCCACCAAGAGGCTGCTGAGTAACGAGAGAATAAGGTCCAACAGATCTAGCATGAATCTTATCATCAGCAAGATGAATTAATTTCAAAATGTACATATATCCTACAGTAACTTTTTGGTTGAAAGGCTCCCCAGTTCTCCCATCATATAGAACCACCCTACCATCCTCGGGAAGCCCTGCTTTCCTCAGCATCTCCTTCACTAAATTAGCAGATCTATTTTCTCCCAATACTTCATCAAAGGGAGGTACTATAGCATATAAACCTAATTCTTTAGCTGCCCATCCCAAATGGGTTTCTAAAATTTGTCCCACGTTCATACGAGACGGCACTCCTAATGGATTTAATATTATGTCTACTGGAGTACCATCTTCAAGGAAGGGCATATCTTCCTCTGGTAATATGGTTGCAATTACACCCTTATTACCATGCCTTCCTGCCAACTTATCTCCTACCGAAATTTTTCTTATTTGAGCAACTCTAACTTTTACAATCTTATTTACTCCTGGAGGAAGTTCATCGTCATTTTCTCTGCTCAAAACTTTTACATCTATGACCTTACCCCACTCACCATGAGGCATCCTCAAAGATGTATCCTTAGTTTCACGAGACTTTTCTCCAAAAATCGCTCTCAATAGCCTTTCCTCAGGAGTAAGTTCGGTTTCACCTTTTGGAGTGACCTTTCCTACCAAAATATCATTAGGACCAACCTCTGCACCTATCATTATTATCCCATCTTTATCCAAATACCTTATGGCATCTTCACTTATATTTGGTATATCCCTAGTTATTTCCTCAGGACCAAGTTTTGTATCTCTTGCTTTTATCTCATATTCTTCGATATGAATAGACGTAAATATATCCTCCTTAACTAATCTTTCACTTATTATTATTGCGTCCTCATAGTTATAGCCACCCCATGGCATAAATGCTACAAGCACATTTCTACCTAAAGCAAGTTTTCCATTAGAAGTTGCTAGACCATCAGCTAAAACATCTCCTTTTTTAACCCTTTGTCCTACTTCAACTATTGGCTTTTGATTCCAACAAGTCCCTTGATTTGTTCTTCTGTACTTTATAAGTTGATACCTCTTCTCTTCTTTATTATCTGTTTCGATCACAATCTCCGAGGACGATACTTTTTTAACTATACCGTCTACGTCAGATATGACCATAACTCCCCGTATTTCTTGCTACAGTTTCTTCAATTCCTGTCCCCACTAAGGGAGGCTCTGTATTTATCAATGGTACTGCTTGACGCTGCATATTTGCTCCCATGAGAGCTCTGTTTGCGTCGTCATGTTCAAGGAAAGGAATTAAAGCAGTAGAAATACTTACTGTTTGATATGGTGATACTCCTACGAAATCTACTTCTTTAGGAGAACAAAGTACGAACTTTCCTTTTCTTCTTGCATGAATTAGCTCATCAACTATTTCTCTATTTTCATTAATACGAACATCAAAGGATGCTATGGTATATTTATCTTCTTCTGTGGCTGATAGATACACAATTTCATCTGTAATTTTTCCATCTTTTACTCTGTAATAAGGTGTTCTCAAGAATCCATATTCATCAACTATAGCTAAAGTGGATAAATAGTTTATTAAACCTGCATTAGGGCCCTCTGGAGTTTCTATTGGACAAACCCTTCCATAATGAGAAGGATGAATATCTCTTACTTCAAATGTTGCTCTTTCACGAGTTAAACCTCCAGGGCCTAGAGCACTTATTCTTCTCTTATGAGCAAGCTCTGAAAGAGGGTTAGTTTGATCCATAAATTGGGAGAGTGGGTTTCTATTAAAGAATTCTTTAACTGCTGCCATCAAAGGTCTAGTACTTACTAAAGCAATAGGACTTGCTTGTTCGGGATCTGTTAAAGCCATCTTCTCTCTTATCAACTTCTCTACCCTTGCAAGTCCAGCCCTAAATTGCATCTGCAATAGCTCTCCTACAGATCTTATTCTTCTATTACCAAGGTAATCTATATCATCTGTCTCATCTTTGCCTGTTTTAACCATTGTCAGTCTTTTTATTACTTCAATTAAATCATCTTCTGTAAGAGCATAGTTATCAAGGGGAATGTTTAATCCCAATCTCTGATTTAATTTATATCTCCCAACTTTACCCAAGTTATATCTTCTAACATCAAAAAACATTTGCTTTATTACCCTTAATGCATCCTCTTCTCTACTTGGAACATCCCCAGGTCTTAACCTTGCACAAGCCTCAAAAATCGCTTGTGATCTATCATTTACATTGTCTTTTGCATAGGTCATTTCCAAGTAATTCAACTCTTCTGATCCTAAAATTTCAGAGAAATAATCCAAATCGTAACCTAAAGCCCTAAGTAAGAGAGATACAGGGAATTTTTTCATTCCATTAGGATGAATATAGATAATACCATTACTATCCAATTCAAACTCTATCCAGCCACCTCTTGTAGGTATAAGAGTTGCAATAATACTATGTCCCTCTTCCTGGAAAAATACTCCAGGCGATCTTGTGATTTGGTTAACTATAACCTTTTCTGTACCATTTACAATAAAGGTGGCTCTATTAGTCATTTGAGGGATATTTCCAAGAAAAACCATCTGTTCTTTAATATCTTTGATATTCCTATTCTCATCCTTAAAATACAACCTTGTCTTTACATAAATTGAGGATTCATAAGTAAGACCCTTTTCTAAACATTCATCAGGGGTTTTTGTAGGTGGATCAATCTTTATACCATCCTCAGTGGTAACAAATTCTAAAGATAGTCCTTGACGTACCGATTCTATAGGATTTATTTCATCAAGAACCTCTCTAAGACCCTGAGTTAAAAACCAGTTGAAGGAATCATATTGTATTTTTAATAAATCTGGGATATTTTGAAATACAGGCCTACTATCACTCCAAAAGATTTCTGTTTTGAAATTTTTACCCTTCATACCTCATCTCCTTTTCCCTAGAGATTAGACAAATTTATATTTTATATATAAAGAGGACAAAAATGAAATCCTAAAAAAAGAAGAAAAACATAGAAAACAAACAATAAAAAAAGATTAAGGTAGAATTATACCCAAAATTCTACCCTTTTCTTTTTTAATCTTTAAAAATTGTCCAAATTCCAACCAATATAAAAATTAAACCTACAACTTTTTCAAGTGTATCTCTTGGAATATATCTTGTCAATACTTCTCCTAAGTAAGCTCCTATAAAACTCAGAAGAGTTAATGCTAAGGAGGCTCCTAAAAAAACATAAAAGGGAGATTTTGTCTTTACAGACAAAGTTAATACTGCAAGCTGAGTCTTATCTCCAAGCTCTGCAAGAAAAATGACTCCAAAAACTGATAGTAACACTTTGATTTTTTCCATAATTTCACCTCACGAATATAAATTTTATAAACAAAAGAGTATAATATTAAGAAAAACCAAAAATCAACAAGGAGGAATAATAATGTGGAACGTAATAATTACTGGAATTACTAGCTTCCTCACAGATATTAGCTCAGAGATGTTTTATCCTCTAATCTCCTTCTATCTACTAGCTTTAGGAGCTGGCCCAGCTATCTTAGGCTTAGTTGAGGGACTAGCTGAAAGCATAGCCTCACTTTTAAAAGTATATTCAGGATATATTTCAGATAAAATTAGAAAAAGAAAACCAATTACGATCTTAGGATATAGTTTATCAGCCTTGGCAAAGCTATTCTTATATCTCGCAAACAGTTGGATTGGGGTTTTCATAGGAAGAATCTCAGACAGATTTGGCAAAGGGATAAGAACAGCCCCAAGAGATGCTATAATCGCCGAGTCGGTATCTCAAAATCGCGGAAGAGCTTTTGGACTTCATAGAGCTATGGATACTTTGGGAGCTTTTATAGGTGTTTTAATATCTATTTTTATAATAAAAAGTATAAACTTAACAGAGACAGGAAATAACCTTGCGGATTATATTCCAACTTTCAAGAATATACTTTTAATAAGCCTTATACCAGCTGTGCTTGGAGTTTTAGTATTATTTCTTGTCAAAGAACCCAGCTCTCATAAAAAATCAGAAGAAAAAGAGAGGATAAAATTTCAGTGGAGATCTTTGGATCGAAAAATTAAAAAATTTCTTGATCTTTTCTTTTATATTTACCCTTGGGAACTCATCAAACCAATTTCTATTTTTGAGATCTAGAAATCTTGGAGCATCATTATTAGACGTTCTTCTTTTCTATCTTTTATATAACCTTGTTTATGCAATCTTCTCTTATCCTGCAGGCTTTCTCTCCGATAAAATAGGTAGAAAAAAAGTTATAATCTTGGGGTATGCCTTCTATGGACTTGTATATTTAGGATTTGGAATAAATTCAAAACTAAGCTATCTATGGATATTATTTGGCCTCTACGGACTTTACAATGCCTTCACAGAAGGGATTGAAAAAGCTTTAATTTCCGATCTATCTCCAACGCATTTAAGAGCAACTACCATAGGCCTTCATGCAACTTTAGTAGGAATAGGATTATTTCCAGCATCCTTTATAGCAGGACTTTTATGGAGTACATTAGGTCCTCAAGCTCCTTTCATTTTTGGAGGAATAATGGGTATAAGTGCAGCTATAGGACTGATGTTTATTCTGTAAGATGTTGTTGTATAATTAATAAAATATCATGAAAACCGAGGATGCACTGTTACAAGAATTATTAGAAAAAGGAAAAGAAAAATATTCTTCCGAGAATCTGAAGAAGGCCTTTATTTTTGCTGAAAATGCCCACAAAGGGCAGATGAGAAAATCTGGCGAACCTTATATAACTCACCCTGTGGAAGTTGCAAAAATACTTATGGACTTGGGAATGGAAGAGACCGTTATAATTGCTGGACTCCTTCATGACGTACTTGAAGATACCAAAGTACCCAAAGAAGAAATTGAAAAAGAATTTGGAAAAGACGTACTCTCACTTGTGGAAGCAATAACCAAACTGGAAAAACTGAGCTTTTATCCCACCGAAGCCTATAGAGCACAAAACCTAAGAAAAATGTTCATAGCAATGGCAAAGGATATAAGAGTGATAATAATAAAACTTGCTGATAGACTTCACAATATGCAAACTCTTCAATATCATGACGAAAGAAAAACAAAAAAGAATTGCCAAAGAAACTCTTGAGATATATGCCCCCCTTGCTCATAGACTCGGTGTATGGGATATTAAGTGGAGATTAGAAGATCTTGCCTTTAGATATTTAGAGCCTGAAAAATATCATTACGTTGCTAAAAAAGTAGCAGAGACAAGAAAAGAAAGAGAAAAATTTATTGAAAAAGCCATTGAAATAATAAAAGAGGAGCTAAAAAAGGCAGGTATAAATGCAGAAGTAACAGGTAGAGCTAAACATTTATATAGTATTTATCAAAAGATGTTACGAAGAGGAATCGAAATAGAGGAAATGTATGATCTTTTAGGAGTAAGAGTAATAGTTAACTCTGAAAAAGAATGCTATGAGGTTTTTAGGCATAATTCATAATCTTTGGAAACCCGTTCCCGGAAGATTCAAAGACTATATCGCCAATAAGAAATCAAATAATTACCAATCTTTACACACAACTGTAATTGCTATGGATGGAAAGCCCTTAGAAGTACAAATAAGAACATGGGAAATGCATCGAGTGGCAGAATATGGAATAGCAGCTCACTGGCTCTACAAAGAAGAAATTAAAAAACCTGATTACTTTGAAGAAAAATTATCATGGCTGAGACAACTTCTTGAATGGCAAAAAGAATTAGCCGATGACCAAGAGTTTCTTGAATCTATAAAGAGCGATCTTTTTTGAAAGAGAAATTTATGTTTTTACTCCCAAAGGGGATATCATTGCTCTACCACAAGGATCTACTCCTATTGACTTTGCATATGCTATACATACTGAAGTTGGTCATAGATGTCGAGGGGCAAAAGTAAATGGGAAGATAGTACCTTTAAATTATGTCCTTAAAAATGGAGATATTGTGGAAATAATAACAAGCAAAGAAGAAGGTAAACCAAGCAGAGATTGGCTTAATATAGTAAAAACAACTCAAGCCAAAAACAAAATCAAACAATACTTTAAGAAAATTGCAAGAGAAGAGACCATAGAGAAAGCTAAAGAACTTTTGGAAAATGAGATAAAAAGAAATGAAGATTGGTTAAGAGAATTTCTACAAAAAACAGAAATAAGCCTAAATGATTTAATCGAACATCCCTTAGGAAAATCTTTCTTAAACGAAAGCGGTTTTAAAGAGGTTGAGTCATTCCTATTAAGTGTTGGGACAGGAGACATTACCCCACAACAGTTTATTGAAAAATTTAGAAGAGAATACAAAAAAGACTTAGTAGTTCCCATCTCTTCCGAGGAGAAGCGAGAACAATTAGTAGAAGGAGTCGAAATTTCAGGACTTGATAATATAATGATGAGAATAGCTGAATGCTGTCATCCAATTCCAGGTGATAAGGTAATAGGATACATCTCAAAAGGAAGAGGGATTGTAATTCACAGAATAGACTGCCCTAATTTAGTAAACTTAAAAAAGACCCATCCTAGAAAAAATACGTACCTATAGAGTGGCAAAAAATTAAAGGAGGAAAGTATAAAACTGGAATAGAAATAGAAGCTATAGACAGAGTAGGACTACTTAAAGATATAATTGAGAGAGTTGCTCAAGCAAGAATTAATATATTAGACTTAGCCACAAAGGTTGGAAAAGATGGAATAGCAAGAATTAAACTTATTGTTGAGATTGACAATCCTCCTGCATTTTATTATCTTATGGAAGAGATTAAAAAATTATCTGACATTATCTCTGTAAGAAGACTACAAGAGTTTAGATGAAAGCCGTAATACAAAGAGTAAAAAGGGCCTCAGTAAAAGTAAATGGAGAACTTATAAGTCAGATCTCTGAGGGACTTCTTATTCTTCTTGGAATAGGTAAAAATGATGAAGAGGAAGATATAAAAATACTTGCAGATAAAATAGTTGACTTGAGAATTTTTTCCGATGAAAATGGAAAAATGAACTTAAACATTAACGATATAAACGGATCGGCCTTAGTAGTATCTCAATTTACTCTTTTTGCTGATTGCAGAAGAGGAAAAAGGCCGGACTTTACAAATGCTGCTGATAAAGAAAGGGCTTTAGATTACTACAAAAAATTCGTTGAGTATTTAAAAAGTAAAATTGGAGACGTAAAAGAAGGTGTATTTCAAGCATATATGGAAGTAGAACTGATAAATGATGGACCTGTAACTATTATTTTGGATACTGAAGAACTTAAAAAACCAAGGAGGAGAAAAGAATGAATTTAGGAATCCCAAGAGGAGTACAAGATATACTTCCTGATGAAACACCTTTTTGGCATTTAATTGAGAATACAGCCAGAAATCTTTTTGAAAAATATAACTATGAGGAAATAAGAACTCCCATATTTGAATTTACAGAACTCTTTATCAAAGGCACTGGCGAAACTACTGACATAGTAATGAAAGAGATGTATACATTTCAGGATAAAAAAGGAAGATCTTTAACTTTAAGACCTGAGGGAACTCCTGGAGTTATTAGAGCCTATCTTATGAATAAAATATACGCAACAACGCCAATATGGAAAGTTTATTACATAGGACCTATGTTCAGATATGAAAGACCTCAAGCAGGAAGATATAGGCAATTTCACCAATTAGGAGTTGAGGTATTAGGTAGAAAAGATCCCTACATCGATTTTGAGATTATAAACCTAGCCATAGAGTTTCTTAAAACTTTAGAACTTGAAAACCTAGAAGTTGAAATAAATTCATTAGGTTGTACTAAATGTAGACCAGCTTATAGAGAAGCACTTAAAAATTACTTTTCCCAATACAAAGATATTTTATCTCCTATAGATCAAGAGAGACTCGAGAGAAATCCTCTTCGAATCTTAGATTCAAAGGACGAGAAAATTATACCCCTCAAAGAGAATGCTCCTCAGCCCTTGGATTTTTTTATGTGATGATTGTAAAAACCACTTCGAAAGAGTACTCAATTATATGAATGAGGCAGATTTAAGCTTCAAAATAAGCCCAAAACTCGTAAGAGGCCTTGACTATTATACTAGAACTGTCTTTGAAATAACCACAACCTCCCTTGGAGCACAAAATGCCGTTGTAGGTGGAGGGAGATATGACAACTTGGTAGAAACTTATGGTGGACCTTCAACACCAGGGCTTGGTTTTGCATTAGGCATAGAAAGATTAATACTCCTTTTAAAACAACAAAATAAAATTAAAATAGAAAGACCACCTCTTATCTTTATTGCTATAGAAAAGGAAAAACATGTAAAAAAAGCTATGGAAATAGCAAAAAGTTTACGTACAAATTACAGAGTAGAGATGGGCTCCCCTGAAGAGTCTTTGAGAACCCAGCTCAAATGGGCAGACAAGCTCAATTCTGACTACGTGATCTTTGTAAATCAAGGAATAGAAAATAATATTTTAAAAATTAAAAATTTTAAGACAGGAGAAGAAAAAGAAATCAAAATTGAGGATATTAAAGAATTACAACATGTTGTGTTATAATTACAAAGAATTTTCAAAAAGAAAGGTGGGCTTGCATTGAGAAGGACTCATTACTGTGGGGAGATTAACATTAAAAACGTAGGAGAAAAAGTATCATTAAGTGGTTGGGTACATAGAATAAGACATCATGGTGGTTTGATATTTATAGATCTGAGAGACAGAAGTGGAATTGTTCAATTAGTCGTAGATCCAGCCATATCCCAAGAAAGCTACAACATTGCTGATACATTAGGCAACGAATGGGTTATATCTGTGGAAGGAAAGGTTAGAAAAAGACCTGAAGGAATGGAAAATCCTAAAATTTCTACAGGAGAGATAGAAATCGAGGTAGAAAAAATAAATATAGAAAACCCATCAAAACCACTTCCCTTTAATCTATGGAGTAACAAAGAAATAGATGAAACAGTAAGACTTAAATATAGATATTTAGACTTAAGAAGAGATAAAATGCAATCTAATATAATATTTAGACACAATTTTATCTTAGCAATAAGAAATTTCCTGGCTCAAAATGGATTTATAGAAATTGAAACACCATATCTCATAGTAAGTACGCCTGAAGGCGCAAGAGATTTTATCATTCCAAGCAGACTTCAACCAGGAAAATTTTATGCTCTTCCTCAATCTCCCCAACTTTTTAAACAGATCCTTATGGTATCAGGTTTTGATAGATATTTCCAGATCGCTAGATGTTTTAGAGACGAAGATTTGAGAGCAGATAGGCAACCAGAATTTACACAACTTGACATGGAAATGTCCTTTGTAGAGATAGAAGATATATTTAACATAATAGAGAATCTCTTTAAAACCACACTAAAAAATTTAATGAATATAGATATAACGGTCCCTTTTCCAAGAATCACCTACGAAGAAGCAATGAATACATACGGAAGTGATAAACCCGATCTGAGATATGACCTAAAGATATCAGACGTTACTGAGATTTTTAAAAACCTTCCATTAGAATTTATCAGGTCTACTCTTGAGAAAAACGGGGTAATAAAGGGAATTATCTTAAAAAACATCGTACCATCAAGAAGAGAATGGTCTATTATTGAAAATAAAGTCAGGGAATTAAAAGGAAAAGGCATTATGTGGTTTACTTATACTGACGGAGAACTGAAATCTTCTATAAGTAAATACTTAGATGAAAACACTAAAAATAAGCTAATCGAAAATCTTAATCTTAGAGAAGGAGATTCTTTCTTCTGCATTGCAGGAGAATGGAAAGAAGTAGTTAAAATACTTGGTACTCTTAGACTTGAAATAGCAGAACTTTTCAATATAGAAAAGAAAGAAGGACTTTACTTTCTATGGGTTACCGATTTCCCCTTATTTGAATACGATGAGGAAGAAAGAAGAATTGTTGCAGAACACCATCCCTTCACTTCTCCAAAAGATGAAGATATACCACTATTAGATACTGATCCTTTAAAAGTGAAAGCAAAGTGCTATGACTTAGTTTTAAATGGAACAGAGCTTGGAAGTGGTAGTATAAGAATACATAAAAAGGAGATTCAAGAAAAAGTATTCAATATTCTGAATATAACTCCAGAAGATGCTAAGAAGAAATTTGGATTTTTACTTGAAGCCTTTGAATATGGGGCACCCCCTCACGGAGGAATAGCATTAGGTATAGATAGAATTATAGCAATCTTAACTAAGTCTAATTCCTTAAGAGATGTGATAGCATTCCCCAAAACCCAAAGTGGCACCTGCCTACTTACTGGTGCCCCTTCGGAGGTTGATCCTAAACAGTTGGAAGAAGTACATATACGTGTAGTCTATCCAGAGGAAAAGAGAAAAGAGGAGGAATAAATGGATATCTACCAGGAATCTATCAATCTCCACAGAAAGCATAAAGGAAAAATAAAAATAGAATCAAAGATTCCTTTAAGAGATAGACATGATCTATCTTTAGCTTATACCCCTGGAGTTGCGGGGGTTTCAGAAGAGATACACAAAAATAACGAAGAAGTTTACGATCTAACTATTAAAGCAAATACTGTTGCAGTAGTAAGTGACGGATCTGCAGTTCTAGGCTTAGGAAATATAGGTCCTTTAGGGGCTATACCAGTTATGGAAGGAAAGGCCCTACTTTTTAAAAAATTCGCAAATATAGACGCTTTCCCTATCTGTTTGAATACCCAAGATCCAGAGAAAATTAATTGAAGTGACTTCTACAATAGCTCCAGTATTTGGAGGAATAAATTTAGAAGACATAGCTGCTCCTAAATGTTTTTTAATCGAGAAGAGACTAAAAGAAATCTTAGATATTCCTGTATTCCATGATGATCAGCACGGTACAGCAATAGTCGTATATGCTGCCCTAATAAATGCACTAAAGCTTGTAAATAAAAAGATTAACGAAATAAAAATAGTAATACTTGGGGCAGGAGCTGCTGGAATCGCCATTACTAAGCTTCTTTTAAGAGAAGGAGCAAAAAACATAAAACTCCTTGATCGAAATGGAATTATTTATCCTGGAAGAAAGGAAAACATGAATGAAATAAAAGAAGAAATAGCAAGCATAATTAATTCCGAAGGAGAAAAGGGCGACCTAAAGGATGCCCTTAAAGAAGCCGATGTATTTATAGGTGTTTCGCAAGCTAAAATTTTTCCTCCTGAATACATAAAATTAATGAATGAAAATCCTATAATATTTGCAATGGCCAACCCTATTCCTGAAATTATGCCTGAAGACGCAAAAAGAGAAGGAGTAAAAATAATAGGTACTGGTAGATCGGACTATCCAAATCAAATAAACAATCTTCTGGCTTTCCCAGGAGTATTTAGAGGAGCTTTTACAGTAAGAGCAAGAGAAATAAATGATGAAATGAAAGTAGCAGCCGCAAAAGCCATTGCATCCTTAATAGAAGAACCCCAAGAAGATTATCTTATACCTTCCCCTCTTGATGAAAGGGTAGTACCAGCAGTATCTTTTTCTGTGGCTAAAGCAGCTATAGAAACAAAAGTAGCCCAAACTATAAAAGATGATACTAAAATAATGGAAGACATAATGAAAGCTTTAGGAGGCGAAGAGAAATGAACAAAGAAAAAACTCTTGTGGTTATAGGCGCTCAATGGGGAGATGAGGGAAAAGGAAAAATCATAGACCTTATATCTCAAAATGCAGACGTAGTAGTAAGATTCAATGGAGGAAACAACGCAGGTCATACTGTTATAGTAGATGGAAAAACCTATAGATTTAGACTTCTACCTTCTGGAGTAATATCTCCAAAAACTCTAAACATAATAGCTACAGGAGTAATAGTAAATCTTAATGGACTTTTGGAAGAAATAGAGGAAGCTGAAAAGAATGGTTTATCCATAAGAAATCTGTATATAAGCGATAGGTCTCCTTTAGTTTTACCTTACCACATATTGCTAGATAAGTTTTATGAGGAAAAAAGAAGGAAACAAAAAAATAAGGAACAACTGCAAGAGGAATTGGACCTGCATATACTGATCATTTTTCAAGAGACACTATCCACGTAGGAGATCTCTTAGATAAAGAAGTCTTTAGAGAGAAGCTAGAATATATTTATTCTCTAAAAAGAGCCATTCTCTCTTCAGATTTTATGTTACCTTCTTTCGAGGAGATTTACAACTCTCAAATAGAAGCCTTTGAAAAACTCATGGAAAAAAGAGTTGTTGTTACCGACACCTCAAAGTTAATATATGATAATATCAAAGCAGAAAAAAGAATCCTATTTGAAGGAGCCCAAGGAACTTTGTTAGATATAAATTTTGGTACTTATCCCTTTGTAACTTCCTCTTTCACCATCTCTGGCGGGGTTTGCGTTGGAGCTGGACTACCTCCTCAATGTATAAACAAAATTGTGGGAGTTATAAAAGCGTACACTTCAAGAGTTGGTGAAGGGCCTTTTCCAAGCGAAATAACCGATGAACTAGCGGAAATTATAAGAGAAAAAGGACAAGAATATGGCACAGTTACAAGAAGACCACGAAGAGTAGGATGGCTTGACTTTGTAGCTTTAAGATATGCCAAAAGGATTAATGGTTTTACAGACCTCGCCATAACTAAGCTTGATGTTTTAAGTGGATTAGATAGAATAAAGTTCGTCATAGCCTATAAATATAATGGAAAAATTATTGAGGAATTTCCATCTTCTCTCAATATCCTTGAAAAATGTGAACCTATAATTGAGGAAATTTCAGGATGGAAACAACCCTTGAAAGGTATAAAAAAATATGAAGAACTTCCAGAAAATGTTATTAGGTACATAGAAAGAATTGAAAAAGAACTCGAAACAAAAGTTACAATAATAGGTACAGGTCCCGCAAGGGATGAAGTCATACTCTTAAAAGATCTCTGGGAATAATCATGGAATTCTTGAGTAAAAGTCCTTCAGAAACTAAAAAACTAGGTATGACTCTAGGAGGTATTTTAATTCCAGGGGATGTACTAGCATTGATAGGAGATTTAGGAAGTGGGAAAACCACTTTTGTACAAGGAATTGCCCAAGCACTAAGCATAAATATACCTGTAAATAGCCCTTCTTTCTTGATAATGAAGGAATATAAAGGAAAATATAATATGCTTCATGTAGATGTATATAGATTGAAAGTTCCAGAATTAGAGCTAGAAAGTATAGGTTTTGAAGAGTATTTAAATAGCGATTTTATTATAGTTATCGAATGGGCAGATAAAATTGAGAAAATACTGCCGAAAGAGTATATGGAAATTAATTTTGAGCACATAGATTTAAACGAAAGAAAGATAAAATTTAAACCTTACGGAGACAGATATAACACTTTATTACAGGAGTTAAAAAAATGTTTATTCTTGGAATAAACACTGCCTTTGAAAAAAGCAGTATAATACTATGGAAAGATAACAAACTATATGAGTTATTTTATTCTACTGATTCAAAAACTTATGGTGAAACTCTATTAACAAACCTTAAAACTTTACTAGATATATCAGGTTGGAAATTAGAAAATATTGAGCTCTACTCTATAATAAGAGGTCCTGGATCCTTTACAGGCCTTAGAATAGGAATAGTCGCGATAAAAACTCTCGCCCAGATCTATAAAAAACCTATAGTAGGAATTTCTTATTTAGAATGCCTGGCATATCAGACTCCATTTTTAGGAATTAAAGTACCTATAATGCCTGCAAGGAAGGGAGAACTCCATGCAGGTTTCTATGATACCCAAAATGAAAAAATATACGAAGAAGGAATCTATACCTATGAAAATTTTATAAGCTTAATAAATACTTTGAAGAACAAACCTATAATGATAATAGGAAAGATAAATGAAGATATCAAAGCTTTAATACCTAAAGATGTTATAATCTCTTCCGAATATCAAAATTCCCCCAGAGGTGAGACCATTATTCATCTCTCTCTCGAGAAATATAAAAAAGGAGAAGTGTGGAATTACATAAATCTCCTTCCCGATTATAGACAGAAATCCAGTGCTGAGATTAATTGGGAGAGAAAAAATGCAAACCCAGAGAAAAAATAGTGAGCTTTCTATAGAAATAAGACCCATGAAATTCGAAGATATCGATCAAGTAGACGAGATAAATAAACTTTCTTTCTCAAACCCATGGAGCCGAGAAAGTTTTGAAAGAGAACTTTCCTCAAATAGAATTGCTCACTACTTTGTAGCAACATATGAAAATAAAGTGGTGGGTTTTGTGGGGCTTTGGATAATCTTTCAAGAAGCCCAAATAACTACAATAGCTGTACACCCTGATTATAGAGGAAGAAAAATCGGTGAAAAACTTCTTGATTTTGTGATAGACTATTGTGAAAGGCAGTCAGTTAAAAACATAATTTTGGAAGTGAGAGTCTCTAATACGATTGCCCAAAATTTATATTACAAAAAGGGCTTTAAAAAAATTGGAGTAAGAAAATGGTATTACAAAGATGGAGAAGATGCCCTCGTCATGGTAAAAAAATTAATACCTTAAGGTGAAAAAATGATTACTCTTGGCATTGAGACTTCTTGCGATGAAACTAGCGTAAGTATATTAGAAGACAGTAACAAAATATTAAGTAATATTGTGTCTTCTCAAGTGGAGATACACAAGACTTTTGGTGGAGTAGTACCTGAGGTAGCCTCAAGAATTCATGTAGAAGTGTTAAATAGACTTATGGATCTCGCTTTAAAAGAAGCTGATAAAGACTTTAAAGATATAGATCTAATATCGGTAACTTATGGACCTGGTCTTATTGGTGCGTTATGGGTAGGAATAACAGCAGCAAAAGCTCTCTCTCTTGCTACTAAAAAAGCCCCTAGTAGGAGTAAATCATCTTGAAGGACATATTTTTGCAAACTTCCTAAGAGATGATCCTCCCTCTTTTCCTTTTATTGCATTAATAGTATCAGGAGGACATACCGAATATATTCTCGTAGAGGATGTTGGAAAATATAGAATTCTTGGTCAAACTCTTGATGATGCAGCAGGTGAAGCTTTTGATAAAGTAGCAAGGATACTAGGTCTAAATTATCCAGGAGGACCAGAAATCGATAGAATATCAAAAACAGGAAAATCTATATTTAGTTTTCCTAAAATAAGATGCGACAGAGAACTAGACATAAGTTTTAGTGGTATTAAGACTGCAGTTTTATATCTTGTAAGAGACCTCAAAAAGGAAAATAAAGAAATACCTGTCGCAGATATTGCAGCCTCTTTTCAAGAAAGAGTTGTTGAAGAGTTATTAGAAAGAGCTATGATAGCATTAGAAAAATTCAATATAAAAACTTTAGTGGTATCAGGAGGCGTTGCCTCTAATAGTTATCTACCAAAAAAGATTTAAAGAAGAAAGTACAAAAAAAAGGTATAAAGTTATACATTCCACCCCCCTATTTATGTACCGATAATGGGGCTATGATTGCTTGTGCAGGTTATCATCTTTACCAAAAAGGATACAAAAGTGATCTATCTCTTGAAGCAAAACCAGACCTTTTATTAGGTGAAAGATGAGGGAGTTAAATAACACTATAAAATCAGGATTGAAAATATCATTGATCATAACTATAATCGTCTTCCTTATAATTCTCTTTTTAACCACAGATTCGAGGACATGGCATGCCCTTAAATCTATAAACGGAAAATATCTACTATATGTTATCTTATTAAACATATTAAGTTGGATATGGTCTGGAATTAGATATAGTATCTTAATCCAGGGCATAGAGGGAGCTAAACTGAATCTTTTAGAAGCATTACAGATTCATTTGTCGTATTACTTCGCAGCGAGTATTACCCCTACCTCTGCAGGTGGAGAACCCTTGGAAATCTATCTTCTGTCCAAAAAGAATATTAAAGTCGGACAAGCTACGGCTTTAAGTCTTTTTAGATATGTGATAAACACACTTACTTTTGCTCTTGCTTCCCCTTTAATAATATATTTCTATTCTTATCTCTTCCCTCAAAATATAATTAGAAAATTGGTGCAATATAGTGCCATACTCTTTCTAATGGTAGTAGGGCTTTTTCTCTTTGCTTTATTTAAACCAAGACCAATAATCCGATTACTATCTTATGTATTAATAAAACTAAGAAAAATCCCTTTCTTGAGAAAAATCCATCCATTCAAAATACTAAGAGTAGTAAACAAAACTGTAAGAGATTTTCACAACACTTTGTGGTCTTTCTTAAAAGAAAAAAAACTTACAATTTTAGGATTTTTCCTCTTTAACCTTCTTTCCTGGATCACTTATTTTCTTATTGCTCCTGTACTTATGAGTGCATTTAATTTACAAGTTAACTATATATCTGTAGTTTTGGTACAAGTACCAATCTTTTTCATGATGTTTTATGTGCCCTCCCCTGGAGGCAGTGGAGCCATAGAAATTCTCCTTTCTCTTGCTTTTGCCCCATTTGTACCTAAATATATTTTAGGAATATTTATAATCCTCTGGAGAACTCTTACTCACTATTTAACATTGCTTGTTGGAGCAATTGTGTTAGTATATATATTGGGTATTAAAAATTGGTAAAGAGACTCGAGGTGAATTATGAATAAGAAAATAAAAGTTAACCTGCTCTTTAAACCAGGTATACCATCGGCAAGAAAAAAAGGTGGTGGGGACCAAACAGCTTGTAAGATGTTATATGAAGCACTAAAAAAGAGAAATGATGTAGAAGTTTATTATAACGGAACATTAAAAGAAGGACCATATGATATACTTCATTTCCATTCCTTAGGAGATGTCTTTTTTAAGTATGCAAAACAAAGCTCTGATAGTAAGATAGTCTTTACAGCTCACGTAATAGCCGACACAATGCTTGGTAGCGCAATTCTTGCTGAGAGATGGAAGTCACTCTTCGCCCAATATCTTTTATTATTTTACAACCAAGCAGATGCTGTCATTGCAGTTTCCCCCTTAGAAGTTGAGAAACTAAAAGAGATGGGAGTTAAAAGCGAAATTATATTTATTCCAAATGGTATAGATCTAAGTTTATTCAAAAAAGACGAAAAACTTAGAAAAGAAAATGAGAAAAGCCTTTAGCATATCTGATAATGAAATCGTGTTATTAAGTGTAGGACATATAATAAAAAGAAAAGGGTTTGATACCTTTGCTAAAGTGGCAGAAGCCCTTCCTCAATATAAATTCGTATGGGTTGGAGGTATACCATTCTCCTTCTTCAGTGGAGGATATGGAGAAATTAAAAAGATTCTAAAAGATCCACCACCTAATTTAATATTACCTGGACCTATTCCCCATGAAGAACTCAATAAATTTTATAACATGGCAGATATATTCTTTTTCCCCTCAAGGCAAGAAAACTTTAGCATAGCTGTATTAGAAGCTTCTGCAGTTGGACTTCCTCTACTTTTAAGAGATATTGAAGAGTACAAAGCTCCTCTATCCCCCCATTATGTACCATGGAATGAGAATGATGTGATTCAAAAAATAATTCAACTTGCAGAAGATAAAAGTTTGAGAGAAGAATACTCAAAAAGAGCTACGGAAATAGCTAAAACCTATAATATAGAAAAAACTACCGAAGCTACAGTAAATTTATATAAAAAACTACTAGGAATACTATGAAAATAGCCTTTTTTACAAATAATTACCTCCCTAATACTGGAGGAGCAGCTATAGCAGTTGAGAGCTATAGAGAAGCTTTAAGAAAAGCTAGGACATGTAGGTTTTTGTCTTTGCTCCCAAATATCCACCCTGGTTTCCCAGATATAAAGATGATTCTAACAAAAAGGTTTGGAGATTCCCATCCTTTGCTCTAAAATTTATTACCCCTCAGCCCATACCTTTATACTTTTCTTTTTTCGTAGAGGAATTTTTTTTAAAAAACTAAAACTTACGACATTGTGCATTCTCATCATCCTTTTGTGATAGGAAAAACAGCTCTAAAACTTGCAAAGAAGTATCGCATACCTATTGTTTTTACCCATCATACCCAATACCACAAATATGTACACTATATACCTCTAATTCCAGAAAAAATTTCTGCAAAGTTTGCTATTCAGGAAAGCGTTAAGTATGCTAATCAAGTAGATTTAGTTATAGCCCCTACTAAGGAAATAAAAGAAATGATAATAAATTTTGGCGTAAAAACCCGAATCGAAATATTACCTACAGGAATAGATTTTTCTCTATGGGAAAAGGATATTTCAGAAGAATTTCTTAAAAATTTTCCATGGAAAGATAAGAGAATATTACTTTATGCAGGAAGACTTGCAAAAGAAAAGAATATCCCATTTCTATTCTACTCTTTAGAAAAACTACTTAAAAACAGGGATGACACCATTTTTCTTGTAGTTGGAGATGGTGAAGAAAAAAAGAACCTAGAAAACCTAATAAAAAAACTAAATTTAGAAGACAAAATTATACTAATGGGTTGGTACCCAAGAGAAGAACTAGTAAATTTCTACAAAATAGCTGAAATTTTTGTGTTTGCCTCTACCACTGAAACCCAAGGCCTAGTAACCTTAGAAGCCATGGCTGGCGAATGTGCAGTGGTAGCAATAAAAGCTCCAGGCTCTATGAGCCTAATAGAAGATGGAAAAGAAGGATTTCTGGTAGAAGAGAATCCGGAAGAATTTTCCAAGAAGGTAGAACTTTTACTGAATAATCCTGAACTTTTAAAGATGATGCAAAAGAACGCAAAAATCAAAGCACAAGAGTTTTCCATAGAAAAGAGCGCTATAAAATTAGAAGAATTATACAGAGAATTGATAAAAAACAAAGAAAAGTAGCAATATTTTCTGATAAATTTGATTTTTTAGTAATTTTTTGCCATTTTTTTGTTTGATTTTTATTTATTGAACCACAGTTAAGAATTAATATATATTATTTTTTGGTTTTAGCACTCACCAAATGAGATTGCTAAACAAAAATTTTAAGAAAGGAGGCTGGGAAAAGTGAAGTTACGTCCCATTGGTGATCGTGTAGTGGTGAAGGTTATTGAGCAAGAGGAAAAGACAAAAGGTGGAATTGTTTTACCCGATACTGCAAAAGAAAAACCCCAACAAGGAAAAGTCATCGCAGTAGGGACTGGTAGAATCCTTGATAATGGTCAAAAAGTACCATTAGAAATCAAAGAGGGAGACAGAGTAATATTTGCTAAGTACGCAGGTACTGAGGTCAAAATTGAAGGAGAAGAATATCTTATTCTCAGTGAAAGAGATATCTTAGCTGTTATTGAGGAGTAAAAAACTTTTAGGAAAAGGAGGGATAGAATATGGCAGCTAAATTAGTGAGCCTTGATATGCAAGCAAGAACAGCACTAATCAGAGGCCTCGATATCGTTGCTGATACTGTAAAGATCACTTTAGGACCAAAGGGAAGAAATGTAGTTCTTGAGAAAAAATTTGGGGCTCCAGTTATAACAAATGATGGTGTAACCATTGCTAAAGAAATTGATCTTGAAGATCCTTTTGAAAATATGGGAGCTCAACTTGTAAAAGAGGTTGCTTCCAAAACTAACGATGTTGCAGGTGATGGTACAACTACCGCAACAGTTCTTGCACAGGCATTAGTACATGAAGGAATGAAACATGTTGTCGCTGGCGCAAATCCTATGTATGTAAGAAGAGGAATAGAAAAAGCTGTTGAGAAAGTAGTAGAAGAATTAAAGAAGATTGCAAAACCTGTAGAAACAAAACAAGACATTGCCCATGTAGCAGCTATATCTGCAAATAATGATGTAGAGATTGGAAATCTTATTGCTGAAGCAATGGACAAGGTTGGAAAAGATGGTGTTATAACCGTAGAAGAATCTCAGGGAATAACCACTACCTTAGAATTAGTCGAAGGAATGCAATTCGATAGAGGATACCTTTCTGCATATATGATCACAGACCCAGAAAGAATGGAGGCAGTATTAGAAGAACCATATATCTTGATAACTGATAGAAAAATTAGTGCAGTAAGCGAGATCCTACCAATACTTGAGAGAGTTGTCCAAACAGGTAAACCATTAGTAATAATAGCAGAAGATGTCGAAGGTGAGGCTCTTGCAACCTTAGTAGTCAACAAATTACGTGGAGTATTGCAATCTCTTGCAGTAAAAGCACCTGGATTTGGTGATCGTAGAAAAGCTATGCTTCAAGATATAGCTATACTAACAGGAGGTCAGTTCATCTCTGAGGAGACTGGAATCAAACTTGAAAATGTAACTTTAGATATGCTCGGAAGAGCTAGAAAAAGTAAGAGCTAACAAAGATAAGACTACCATTATCGGTGGAAAAGGAAATAAGAAGGATATTGAGGCTAGAATTGCTCAAATCAAAAAGCAATTAGAAGAAACTGATTCTGAATTTGATAGAGAGAAATTACAAGAGAGACTTGCAAAACTTGCTGGTGGCGTAGCTGTAATAAAGGTTGGAGCAGCCACTGAGGTAGAACTCAAAGAGAAGAAACATAGAATCGAAGATGCGTTATCCGCAACTAAAGCTGCTGTAGAGGAAGGTATTGTACCTGGCGGTGGTGTAGCCTTACTAAGAACAATAAAAGCCCTCGATGATGTAAAAGTTGATAACGAGGATGAAAGAATAGGAGTAGAAATTGTAAGAAGATCCTTAGATGTACCATTAAAGTTAATAGCCAATAATGCTGGTAAAGAAGGGTCAATTATTGCAGAAAAAGTTAAAGAAATGGATGGACCAATGGGATACGATGCAGCAAATGACAGGTTCGTAAATATGTTTGAAGCTGGAATTGTAGATCCTGCAAAGGTAACCAGATCTGCATTACAAAATGCTGCAAGTATAGCAGCCTTAGTACTAACCACTGAGGGTCTCGTAGCTGAAAAGCCAGAAAAAGAGAAACAAACCCCTCCTCCACCACCTGAGTACTAATATGAATTAAACCCCCAGGAGATTTTCCTGGGGGTTTTTATTTTTATGTGGTAAATACTTAATTTAGATAATTTATTTTTTTTGCAAGTTTTAAATAAAGAAAAAAACCAAAACTACTATTTATATAATTCAAAGTAGACAATTTTAAAAAAGAAAGGAGGGAGTAATGACTCACTAAAGAATTACTGATTTTAGGAGAAAGCTCGATTATATTGACAAAATCGGCGTTATATATTAACATAATTTTGTAAAAAACTGGGGAGTCGTCTAGCTGGTAGGACGCCTGACTCTGGATCAGGTAGGGATGGTTCGAATCCATCCTCCCCAGCCAGAAAAAAAGTGGCCCTATCGTCTAGTGGACTAGGACGTTGGGTTCTCAACCCAAAAACCGGGGTTCGAATCCCCGTAGGGCCACCAAATATAAATTTTTATAACATTATGCTTTTAAAAAGTATTAGGGTTGCCACAAAAATCTAAACACACTTTGAGAATTCTTTTAGAAAAATATACTTGACTTAATAAAAATATTTTTATCCAACTTGTTTACTCATTTTTCATTAGACGAAATAAATTGGGATACAAAAAAATTTTTAATAAGACGCAAAAGTTTGCTTATGGTTGCTCCCGCAATGTTTAAAATCTCCACAACGTCATTCTTAATCTAAAATACTCATTTCATCACAGTTTTTTGATATAGAGTTTAAAGCTTCCTCATTTAAACAATTTCTTATTTTTGATTCTTTAGGAATATCAAATAAGCCAAATCCCCAAATTTTTCCATCTTTACTTTTATTAATTTTTCTTAGAATAACTGAATACAACATGCATGTTATAGGATAAATTTTCCCTTTAGAATCTCCATATAAATTCCGTAAAACATAACCAAATGCCCCAAGAAATATATCATTTATATCAAAAATATTAAGATATTTCGAATCTGATAAAAAAGGTGGTATTATTCTATTAAATTTGTGGTAAAAATTATCTCCACTAATTATCAATTCTCTTACTTTTTTAAAATATAGCTCATCAATTCTATTATTAGTTCGATCTATTAATATAAGTCCTAGCCCGTCTTTTTCCTCTAACCATTTGAAATACCGTTGAACAATATCTTGAATTGATTTTTCTCTAACCCATATCTCACATCTTTTCCTATCTTCTTCGTTTTTGTGATCTTTCCATTTTCTCCAGAGAGTAACTAAAGGAAGTTCTACAACAGAACAAAAGAATGAAAAAATTTCCTTTTCGCCTAAATAAACAATTTTTTCTAAATATTCTTTATATTTTTTTAATTCAGATTCCAACGTAGGAGAGTTTGATTTTTTTATTTCTTTAATTTTACAAGTAAAATTACTCCATTTAAATTCTTTGTCTGTATCTTCAAATTCCAATATATTCCTCTTAATTTCTCTTAAATATAAAATAATTTTCCATAAACAAGATAAATTAAAAACACAACCACCTATCATAAAGAGATTTTTATGCCAATCTCCAACCTCATCCAAAACTAGAAGATATGTTTGAGGATATCTCTCAATCTTCTCCTCCATAGCCTCAGTTCTTTGCTTCGCCACAATATTACAAAATTCATTTAACTCAGTCTTTACATCTCTTTAAGTACCTTAAAACAACTTTAGACATCTAATAAAATTATTATCTTTAGGAGATCTCTTCCAAAATCTTTTCTATCCTTTTAGGTGACCATATTATATCGGCAAGTTGACAATAAAGTTCTTGTCTCTCTTCAAGTTCTTTTTTCCCAAATTTGGAATAGGGCTTAAAAGGAAGACCTGTCTTTTCAATGAAATTAAGGAATCCAGGATTGTGATTATAGCAATCTTCGTGCAAAGATTTTGCAAGTAAATTTTGACCAAAATAATGTTTTAGCTTTTCCGTATAAAGAAGATCACCATAGGATGCATTGAAACTCTTAGGCAATATCAAAAGTCCTCCAATTTTATTTCTATATTCTTCAAAATCTGATAAGCTTGAAAATTCACCCTTTAATTCATTAAAGGCATTTTTTGACCATATATGCTCAATTTCATATCTATTTGGACCCTTAGCTATATACTCCTCAAATCGACTTTTCAGGCCTGATTCTACCTCAACAAAATCAGTCATCCTTGCTAGAATATAATGCACATAAAACCTTCTAAAAGATATTAATTTAAAGTTTTTGTTCTTAGCAAAGTTAAACTTATCTTCTTCTAACTTTCTTAATAATATCTCACCTAAGTCATATAAGGATTTATCTCTAATCTCCTTTATTATATTGAAGCATATGTATTGCATGTTCTTATAATCTATACCTTTATAATTCCAAAGTCTACGCACAAAAACAATGTCAAGGAAATCCCCCACAATTTGATATTTCTTCTTAATGGTTTTGTCATCATCTTCGATATTAATCGAGGCGAGAAGTACTGGATACTGGAGAGTAAATCCTAAATAACTGAGATAATAGATAGACTCTAACCCCCTTGTTAGTTTCTGAGAATATTCCTTTAATTCTTTATACCTTTCTGAATAAAATTTCACATCCTTAGTTATAAATTTATAAAAGTCATCAGAATCTTTTAAACCAATACTTATTTCATTCTCCTTAACCCATCGATGCATTTCTGTTCCTATTCTATCAAAATCAAGAGGTTTAGAATCCTTTTTCTTCTCACGAATACTATTTGCAAATTTTCCTCTCATCCACGCTTTAAAAGCTTCGCTATCTTCATTCTTTCCTAAACGCCTCAAAGCCTCTATTTTTTCTCTCCAAACCTTTGCAGCCTCATTTCTTTTATTAGTATCGCTAATTCTTGATAAAAGATAGCTTTTCAACATTTCAATAGGAGTCAATGAAAGACCTCGATCATTCATCGTTTCAAATATCTTATAAGCATCCTCCTCTACGCGAGTTGTTATCTCTACAAGATAGACATTTTCTATCAACCAATCGCTAAAGTAAAGAAATGCTTTATCATCAAAATCGTCAGGAAAGAATGTAGGTATTCCTTTATAGCTTTCAATAAGATTCTCGATAGACTCGGAAACACCGTTTATATCAGGAACATTTCCTTTAACCAGCTCATCAAGGTAAGGTTTTCTTTCCTCCACATCAATATTGTAAGTCTTTTTGCCAAAAACATCTGAGAATACAAGACTATACAACTTAGCTTTCTGGTCTTCATCCTTTAATATATTTCTCAGATAAACAAGTAGCAGTGTTAAAGTTGTAAGACGTTGCTGTCCATCAATAATATATTTCTGAGCATCCTTCTCACAAATAATAATAGCTCCAAGATAATATTTACTATAATTTGCTATCTTCTCTCTAGGATCTTCGGGATCGTAATCTTCTAGAAAACACTCAACTAAATCCTCAATTAACTCCTTGACCTGCTTAGTCTGCCATTTATATTCCCTCTGATAGTAATCAATAAGATATCTTTTATCCTTAAGAAGTTCTCTTATACTCTTTTCTTTTGCGCTTATTTTTTCCATTTATTTGTCCCCTAAAAGATTTTTTGAAATTGCTTTTGGTCTATTATACCCAAAGAAATATTTATCTCATAACTTAAATCCTATACTAACACCTTAAGCAGAATTTCTGAAGTATTCATTTTTAGAAAATATATTGCAAATCATCAGGTTTAATTTCTCACTTTTTTCATATTCAGCCAAATTAAAATCGGGCTCTCCACAAACATCAACTCCAATCATATCAAATTGGGAGAGAAAATTGAGCAAGTTAAAAAATTCTTTAATATCCATATTACCTTGCTCCCAATTAGTATTTAGGCACTTCTTATCAAGAATATCCTTATCTATACTCACATAGATAGGCAAACCTCCCATCATGTTTTTTAAAGTTTTAAAATCCTTGCTTATTACAACTAACTTGTCATTATTTTCTCCAGTATTATTATCGGAAGTAAATAAAAAAATTTTATTTAAAGATGAAATTTTCATAACATCTCTCAACCATGATCCACAACTAATGTACCCATCAAAAGTGCTTTTTATATCCACATGATAATCTATAACCACAAGATTTAAATTTAATATTAATGCTTTTTACAAACAGATAAGTAAAGTAATGAAAATCACTTTTACCTAAGAACTTAATTCCACTTACCAAATTAAAAAATTTCTCAAGCTTTTTCAATCTTTCATAAGAACAAAGATACCTTACCTGTTTAAACCCTCTTAAATCTATTACTTTTCCAACTCTCATAAGATTTCTTTGATTAAAATATGTATCGTCAAAACAAAATAGGTATATATGAGATCTTTCTTTTTTATTACTATAAATCCCATCCCCTATCTAAAGACCCCTCTTTCACTACACAAAGAAAACCAAGAACAATCCTTACACAAATCCTCAAAATCCTTCCTATTAAAATTTCTAAAAATTAGGGCTTTGACATAAGCAAAATCATATAGTTCTCCCTCTAAACTTAATCCAAGTCTTGAAACAATCTCATTGTCTTTATACATTAGCTTATTATCGACATCTTTTCTACATTTGTTATTCTCCATATAAGGACACTTTTTGCATATATCATCACAATACAAAACTAAAGAGAACTTTCCCCTATTCTCAAGGGATTCTTTAATCTTATACATGTTCTCTATAAAATCTTGAGAATATCCTTTACCTTCAAAATGTAAAAGACAAAACAAATGACGCCCTCTAATCTTCATTTTTACCTACTACAGTAAACCAACCTTCTTTTTCCCTTATCTCCAAAACTTTTATGTTATTTTCCTTTAAAGATTTCAAAACCATGTCTAATTTCTCCCCTATGATACCAGAGGTAATGTATACTCCCCTTTCTTTCAAAACTTTTTTAACTTCAGAATTTAGTTTTAAAATAATCTCCGCAATTAAATTTGCCACAACTATATCATACTTATCCTCTATGCCAATAGTAAGGTTAGCCTTTTGAAACTCTACTTCCACATCATTCCTCTTTGCATTCTCTTTTGCAACCTCTACGGCTTTTTTGTCAATATCAACACCTTTAACCTTACCTGCACCAAGTTTTTTAGTCAACAATAGAAAGAATTCCAGAACCAGTTCCTACATCTAAAACATCCATTCCTTCTTTCAAATATTTCTGAAGCATTTCAATACACATAATGGTAGTAGGATGACTACCTGATCCAAAAGCCATTCCCGGATCCATTATAACTAAAATCTTATCTTCGGTAGTATCTACTTTTTCCCAGGAAGGCAAAATTAAAATTCTTCCAACATATATTGGTTTTGCATACTTTTTCCATTCATTAGCCCAATCTTCTTCTTTAATAACTCTATACTCTACATCTTCTACATCCCCTAACCTTCCAAAATTTTCTTTAATTCTTGCCTTCAATCTATTTATTATCTCTTCCATGTCCGTATCTTTGTCAAAATAGGATCTTATAAGCACATAATCTCTCTTTGCAAACTCTTCATCTACATAATCCCAGAGAACAGAGTTATCAAAGAAATTATCTTCTACAGCCGTACCTTTTGAACCCAAACTCTCTAATATGGCAATTATAGGTTCTTCTAAGTCTTTCTTAGTTTTTAATATTAATTCAAAATACTGCATACTATCTCCTTAGACTTCTTTCAATTTCCATGTGAAATTTACCCTTTTGAGTAACATTAATTTTATTGATTTTAAAATTTCCAAGCCCCTGAACTATTACTATGTCTCCCTCTTCTAATTCATAATGAGCATCGTATACTTTTTTCCCGTTAACTGTTACTACCCCAGCTTTTATATAGCTTTGCATCTTACTTCTTGAGATCCCTAATGCAGCACTACCAACAGAGTCTAATCTCTTAGAACTCTCTGTAGTACGTATAACTCTTGTAATTTTAGAATAAGCTTTAAGTTGTTCAAGGGTTAAAAGTTCAAAATCAATTTGATATTCATTAAATAGTTTCTCAACATCAGATAAAATTTCGCTTGCCAAAACTAATTTTATCCCATCTGAATACCAAATATCCCCTAATTTATTTATTAAGTTATTTTTTTCAAAANNCTCCTTTAAAAATNNAATAGAANTTTTATCCTTAGATCTTATGCTTAATCCCACTAAATATTTACTGTAGTCTATATACTCAATCAACTCTATCTTATCTGATATAAATCCCATCTTTCTTTCCGCTCCATCTACGCCGCCATAAAGCGATGTATATAATTCATTAACAAAATAGCTACTTATTTTCTGAAAATAATACTGTTCTGTCAAATCTAAGAAATCAGTAATATAGAGTCCACCCCTTTGGGCTACCCTCTGAAATATTTCATATAAGTCTTTAATTTTTCCCTTCAATTTTTCATCTTTTATCTCCAAAAAAATATCCTCAATTTTTTGGGTCATTAAACTTCCTCCTTTTTTGTATTTCTATTATAACAAGATTCATCTTTATAAAAACAAAAATTAAGTGTAAAATTTTTCTAATAGACCTTAGGAAAAGAAAGGAGAATCTTTACTTTATGAAAATTGGTGTTCTTATCGGTGTAAAATCAAGTGAAAAAGAGATTGCTTTTAAAACAGCTCGAAACATTGTAAATGCTTTAAAGTTAAAAGGTTACGATTACATTGAGATTCCCATTGATGAAAATGTAGTAGAGAACATTAAAAAAGCAAATATAAATGTAGCCATTATATCTGCCCATGGAAAATATGGAGAAGATGGAACCATTCAAGGATTACTCGAGCTTCTTGGTATTCCATATGTAGGATCTGGAGTCCTTGCAAGTGCCCTTGCCCTTGACAAAACAATGGCANAAAAAATATTTACCTTTCACAATATTCCAACTCCTAAATGGATAGAATTATCTAAAAAGGAGCTTGAAACAAAAGATTTAAATAATATTGTAAAAAATGTATCAAAATTAAAAAAACCTTGGATCATAAAGCCTGCAACTCAAGGATCTACTATTGGGCTTTCATTAGCAAGCACAGAAGAAGAACTATTAAAAGGTATAGAATTGGCTTTTAAATATGATGAAAATATAATCATCGAGGAATATATAAAGGGAAAAGAGATTACAGCAGGAATCTACGATATTAATAATCCTGTATGTTTACCCCTTATAGAGATTATACCTAAAACAGGCTTTTATGATTATGAAACTAAATATACTCCAGGACTCTCAGATCATATTATTCCTGCGAGACTTCCCAAAGAAGTATACGAAAAAGCCCAAGGGCTTGGTATTTTAGCTCACCAAGCCCTTGGGTGCAGACATCTATCAAGAGTTGATATGATCGTAGAGGAAAATACAAACCATATCTATGTATTAGAAGTTAACACTATTCCTGGAATGACCGAGACAAGTCTATATCCAGAAGCCGCAAAAGCCTTTGGTATAGACTTTCCTGAACTTATAGATAGTTTTATAAAAGCAACCCTTAAAAACATATAACTTATCTCTTTTTGCTAACTTTAAGTTTTGTGGTCATAACTTTCCAAAAGAGACACTGCTCGGGAATTATAGGACGACCAGCCTTTCTTCTTCTATAAGCATAGATGCCAAAAGCAATTAGGAGTAAAGAAACTGTTTGAGATCCTGTTAAATATAGGAAATTACGTGGATTGTCTCTAAAGATTTCTACTATAAAAAAGGCAAAGGAATAGTAAATGAAGAAATTAGTTGCTACTTCTCCATCAAAAGTCTTCCTACTTTTAACCCTCAAAAGATATATAAATACGATAAGGAAAGCAACTGTATAATAAAGCTCCGTAGCATGCCTATAACCATAGACATTTGGAAACTTTACTCCCCAAAGAAGTGGAGTTTCATATCCATAACAACACCCATTAAGAAAACATCCAATTCTACCAATAGCACTTCCTATGGTAACGGCAGGAGCTAATATATCTAAGAACTTCCAATAATCAATCTTGTATTTTCTAATATAAAGCAAAACTACTATTAGTGCTACGAAAAAGCCACCAAAAAATATTAATCCGCCGTCCCATAAATGAAGAATTGTGATTGGATTAGTTTTATAAGCATTCCAATATTTAATAACATAAACTGCCCTTGCACCTATTATAGAAGAGATTATGCTCCATACTGCTACATTAAGAACATGATCTGGATCAATATTTTCTTTCTTAGCCCATCTCATAGCAAGAAGAATACCAATAAGAAAACCAAGAGCTACAAAAGTTCCCCATGAATAGATAACAATTGGTCCTATTTTATACTTCAAAAACTGGAATTGTGGAATTGTAAGTAATTTTGGATACATCCTTCCTCTCGACCTCCTTCTTTATTTTATTAGTTTAAAAAACACCAAAACCCCTCCTAAAGTAATAAACAGATCTGCCAAATTAAAAACGAAAAAGTTCTTCAGATGAATAAAGTCTATCACATATCCATAAAAAAACTCTATCATATAAATTGCCAAGAAGCCCACCCAAAATGAAAGCTAAACCTAAAAATTCATACCTCTTATATAAGATAATAAGGACAATTAAAGCTATTAAATTAAAAAATAGGATGATCTTTCTTGTAAACTCAATTCCAAAAGCAATTCCATAATTGTGAGTAAAGAAAAAAACTTAGAAAAAAATCCACATTAATCTTACTGAAGTAGCCCCTTTCAGCAAGTTCTTTGGTAATCCTATCTAAGATAAAAATTATAAGAACTACTAAATACTTCATAAGTAATATAGAAGAGCTATTTCTCCACAATCTGGAAATTTTGGACACTTAACACAATCGCTCCAAACCTTAAAAGGTAATGTCCTTTTGTCTATCTCTACAAAGCCAAGCTTCTTGAAATACTCTGGTATATATGTCAGTGCAAGTACTCGTTTTAATCCTAAGAATTTGGCCTCTCTCAAACATGTATCTACAAGCTTCTTACCATATCCCTTACCCCTATACTCATCCCTAACAATCACTGACCTAACCTCGCCTAAATCTTCCCATATTATATGCAAAGCTGATGTTCCTACTACCTTTCCATCAATAACAAGGATGTAAAAATCTCTAATATTTTCATAAAGATCACTTAAAGATCTGGGAAGAAGCAAACCTTTTTCTGCAAACTCATTAATCAATTTATGAATCTCAGGAATATCTTCTACCTTAGCCTTCCTTATCATACCTTAACCTCCGGTATAAATGACTCAATGAACTCGTTAGGGTCAAAAACCTTCAAATCCTCTACCCCTTCTCCTATAGTCACAAGTTTTACTGGTATATTGAATCTTCTCACCACATTAAATATTACTCCTCCCTTTGCAGTTCCATCCAGCTTTGTTAAAACAGCTCCGGTTAAATTCACTGCATTATGAAAAGTTTCTACCTGCCTTATTACATTCTGGCCTAAGGTAGCATCTATAACTATAAGATTTTCTGAAGGTCCATATCCTAAAGTTCTTTCTACTACTCTATTTATTTTTTTGAGCTCCTCAATTAAATTACTTTTAGTATGCATTCTACCAGCAGTATCTACAAGAAGAACATTCTTATTTCTCGCTCTTGCAGCCTCAATAGCGTTGAACACAACTGCACCCGGGTCTGCTCCTTCTTTTTTGAGCTATCACCTCAACTCCTACTCTCTCTCCCCATATCTTGACCTGATCAATAGCTGCAGCTCTAAAAGTATCTGCAGCAGCTATAATAGGAGAATATCCTAAACCTTTAAGGTAATATGCAAATTTACCCACAGTACTTGTTTTTCCTGTACCATTTACGCCTATAAAAACAACCACATTTAATCTATCCTCAAGAAGATCAAGTCTGTAATCTAAGTTCTCCAAAATAGCTTTTAGATAATTAAATAAAAAGTCTCTTAATTCCGGGGTATTTGTTATTTTTCTTTTTCTTATTTCACTTATGATCTCGTTAGTAAGCTCAAGCCCTAAATCGCTTTGTATAAATTCCATCTCAAGTTCATCTAAAAGATTATCGTCAACTCTTGAGAACTTAAGAATATTTTGTAATCTCTCAGCAAATCCTTTTATTTTAGGCAATCTGTCCCAAAAACTCAATTCTATACCTCCTCTTTTACTTTCCAAGATAAAACTTGAGAAGATCCCTTTTCATTCAAGGTTACTCCATATATTACATCTGCATATTGCATTAATACCGGATTATGACTAATTAGAATAAATTGATTTCTCTCACTCAATTCCTTTATCTTCTTACCTAAAATTTGAGCATTCTGATTATCTAAAGCTGCATCTATCTCATCCCAAAAACAGAAATTTACAGAAGCAAGTTCCACTGCTGACAAAAGAAGCACAATTCCTACTATACTTTTTTCTCCCCCAGAAAGCATTAATAAATTTCTCCAATTCTTTTTCTGAGAGTAAATCCTCAAACTTATATCTGAATCAAGAATATCTTCTTCGCTTTCAACTAACAAATCAAGTTCTGCATTAGGGAAGAATAATTTCCAATTATTTTTAGCCTTAATTTTAAACTCTTCAAAAGCCTTTAAAAATCTTCTTTCTGCCTCTTCCCTTGTATCTTTTATAATCTTTTTTAAGGAATTAATAGACCCTTCAATATCTTCTATCTGGAAAACAAGAGAATTATATTTGGCTTCCTCCTCTTCCAACTTAGCTTTAGCAAGAAAATTAATTGGACCTAATGATTCCATCTCCTGTAATATCTCAATTTCTAATCTCTTTAAATCCTCTTCTGGAAGATCCATTTTAATCTCTAAACCTTCCCGATAATTTCTCTGATATTCAAATTCTAGATCTTTTATTCTTTCTTTAATATCTTTTTTTCTTTCTTCCAGTACTACAAATTCCTCTCTCAATTTTTGCCATTCTCTCTCAAGCTTTTTTATCTCATTTTTAATTCTTTCTCCTTCTTCAAGAACCTTTTTATTTTCATCCATAAAAATTTCTTTTTCCCTTCTTATATTCTCATATTCAACTTTAAAATCTTCTAAAGCCTTTTCCAAAAGCTTCAACTCTTCCTTAAATCTTTTTTCCTCTTCCTCTAAATTAAATAGGCGCCCATTTAGTTCTTTTAAATCTTTTTTAACTACAACTAAATCCTTCTCTGTCTCAATCTTCTTAAATCTTTTATCATCATAACTCTTTCTAAGATTCTCAAATTCTAACTTTGTTCTTTCAACTTCATTTGACAATCTTTCAAATTCTTCTAAAATGTTCTTTCCCTCTTTCAAGTAATCTTCATACAATCTAAGCTTACTTTCAATCTCTCTTATCTCTTTTTCCTTTTCATTTATTTTAGACTCTATTTTTGTAATCAAATTCTCTAATTTTTGTCTCAACTTTCTATTTTTATTAATACTATTCTCTAAATCTTCTATATCTCTTTTTAGAAACACATTTGCCTCACTATAATCCTTTATTTTTTCCTCAGTTTCAAATATTGCTCTCTCGATGTTAAGCGTTGCCTCAACACCAAACCTTACACCCCCACTTATAGTACCCGAAGGATGAAAAACCTCTCCTTGAAGGGTCACAATCCTCCAGCCGTCCCATAGCAAATTTTTGTGCATTGAGGCTGTTTGGAAATCTGTGAAAATTAGAACATTACCTAGTACGTTTTTGACTAACTTATCATATTTCAGATCATAACTTACCACATCTATTGCTCTTACAGCATTCTCCAAAATATCTTTAGATATTTCCTTTATTCTTTCATCTCTACATAATGTAAGAGGTCTAAAAGTAGCCCATCCAAGTTTTTTATCTTTTAAATAACCTATAAGTTCCTTTGCAACATCCTCATTATCCACAACAATGTCATATATGGTATTACCTAAAAGATTATATATAGCAACAAGATATTCCTTTGGCACATTGATAATATTTTTAACAATATCATGAACTCTATCTTTTTTATGTAATAATAATTCTCTAACCCCACGAGGAAGATTTTCAAAAGTAGCCTCCTTTAATTCTGCAAGAATATTGTTAAGTTTCAGTATTTCCAATTTGTTATTCTCATAAACATCTTTTTTTCTTCTTAAAATTCTGTTTTCTTCTGTAAGTTTAACTTCGATTTCTTCTTTTACTTTCTGTAAAATTTCAATTTTCCTTCTATATTTTGTAATAAAACCTTCCAAACTTTCTCTTTTAGTTTTTATGTCTTCAATACTTGTCTGTTCTTTTAAAATAGGTTCAAAAGCTCTTATTTTATCCTCTAGTTTTCCCTTATTTAAGATAAGTTCTTGGAGTCTGTTTTCTTTCTCTTTAAGCTCTGCCTCAATTTTTGAAAAATCATCATAATCAAAATTTTTAAGAAGTTCGACAATTTCCTTTTCTTTTGTTTCTAGATCAAGAATTTTTTCCTTTAAAAGAATCTTTTCCTTCTCAATCTTTCTTAAACTATCTCCAATAAGCCTTTCCTTCTCTCGGTAAACATTTTCTTTTAGAGTGACCTCATAAACCTTTTTATCTATATTCTCTAGAATCTCTCTTAGTTTCAATAAATCCTTCTCGATTTTTCTGTATTCATCACTGAGTTCTTCACGCTTTACCGAGTTTACATTAATCAACTCATTTAATTCTAAGATTCTCTTTTCGATCTTTTCTTCTTCCTCTAAATATCTATCAATGTTTTCTCTTAATTTTTTAAGACTGATAAAAGCCAATGTAGTTCTAACATCTTCCAACTTACTTTTCAATACATCATATCTTTCAGCAATCCTTACTTCCTTTCTTAATCCTTCAACAACTGTGAAAAGATCCCTCCTTTTCTCCTCAAGCTCATTCCACTTACTCTCAATTACCTCTAATTTTAACATCAATTCCTTTACTTTCTCATGATATCCTGAGATGCCAGCAATATTCTCTATCAACTCCCTTATTCTTCCATTTTCTTTCAAAATCAGATCTTCAATCTCTCCTTGTCCTAAAAAAGCAAAGCCATACCTACCTAATCCAAAATTATTAAGAAATAGCTGAATATCTTTCAGTCTAACCATTTTGCCATTTATATAATATTCGCTATCTTCATCCCTATATATTTTGCGAGTAATGAAATAATCTTCGCCAAAAATATTCAAACAAAGTTCTACTTTCGCATAATTAGCTTGGGAATAAAATTTGTTTCCACCAAATATAACTTCATCAGTTTTTTCAGCCCTCAAAGTTTTTACTCTTTGCTCACCAAGCACCCAACGAATAGCATCCAATATATTACTTTTACCACTTCCATTAGGGCCTGTGATGACAGTAAAATTTTGAGAAAAAGGAATTTTATTATTCCCAATAAATGACTTAAAATTGGTAAGCTCTAAACTCTTTAGATAAATCATCTTCTCATCTTCTCCAAAGCTATCTTAGCTGCTTTGATTTCAGCCTCCCTTTTAGTTTTACCTTCGCCTTCTGCTATTTTATTATTATCGATCCATAACTCCACATAAAAAATCTTGTTATGTTCCGGACCTTCTTCACGGGTAACAATATATGAGGGTTTCTTTCCCTCTTTCATAAGTTGGGCTTGTAAAAGATTCTTCCAGTCAATTTCCATTTCTACACTTTCTATTTCTTCTCTAAAGATTCTTTCCACAAAATTCTTTGTAAATTCGTATCCTTTATCCAAATAAAGAGCACCAATAAAAGCCTCAAAAAGATCACTTAGAATGGAGATCTTCTCCCTACCACCCTGTTTTTCCTCTCCTTTTCCTAATAAAATCAAATCACCTAAATTGAGACTTTTGGCTTTTTTATACAAAGTTTCTTCCTTTACTATATAGATCCTTTTTTGGGTTAAAATACCTTCTGAAGCCTCTTTATATCTTTGAAATAGTATTTCAGTGATTATCATATTCAATACTGCATCACCAAGAAACTCTAATCTTTGATTATCATACTCAAAATGAGGATTTTCATGCTTAAAAGAAGGATGAGTTAAAGCCTCTATTATTAGATTCTTGTTATCAAAAGAAATTCCCGTTTTTTCTTTTACCTTAGATAATATCTCATCCAGATCTATATTTCTTAGTTTGTTACTCTTTTTTTCCATCCTCGTATTTTTTGAATATCAAAGTAGCGTTTTGCCCTCCAAACCCAAAGGAATTCTTTAAAGCATATTTTACATCCCACTTGCGTGCCACATTAGGTACGTAGTCCAGATCACATTCTGGATCTTTTTCCTCATAATTTATAGTAGGATGAAGTATTCCTTCATATATAGAAAGAACTGTAGCTATAGATTCTACAGATGCTGTTGCACCAAGAAGATGCCCAATCATCGACTTAGTAGAACTAACAGGAATTTTGTATGCATATTCTCCAAAAACCTTCTTAATAGCAAGAGTTTCAATTTTATCATTCAGCTTAGTGGAAGTTCCATGAGCATTGATATAATTAATTTCCTCTGGCCTTATATTTGCATCTTTAATTGCCCTTTTCATAGATAAAACTGCACCATTTCCTTCAGGATCTGGAGCAGTAATATGATATGCATCATCAGATGCGCCAAACCCTACAATTTCAGCGTATATTCTTGCTCCTCTATCCAATGCATGATTAAGTTCCTCAAGAATAAGAATTCCTGCTCCTTCTCCCATCACAAAACCGTCTCTTTTTGCATCAAAAGGCCTACTTGCCTTTTCCGGCTCATCATTTCTCGTAGACAAGGCTTGTAAAGCACAAAATCCAGCAATCCCCATAGGGGTTATAGAAGCCTCGCTACCTCCAACTATAGCAAAATCTGCTTCACCCGAGGAAACCAATCTATAACCGATTCCAATAGCATGAGCAGAAGAAGCACAAGCAGAAACAGGAGAATAATTTGGTCCTTTAAATCCAAAGAATATTGAGATATTCCCAGAAGCTATATTTATAATAACCATGGGAATCAAAAAGGGACTAATCCTATTTGGTCCCTTTTCAAACAAAGTCCTAAATTGGTTTTCTAAGGTTTCAAAACCTCCTATGCCAGAGGTAACAATGACAGCTGTATTCTCTTTTTCCTCCTCAGTAGGATTCCAACCTGAGTCTTCGAGGGCAAGTTTTGTAGCTGCAATAGCAAACTGTGAAAATCTATCAAGCCTTCTTGCCTCTCTTTTATCTATAAAATCCTCAGGATTAAAGTCCTTTACTTCGCCCGCAATCTTTGTTGGAAAATCGTCAACCGAAAACTTTGAAATACGAGAAATTCCTGATTTACCTTTTTTAATTATTTTCCCTAGAAAATGTCTTTTCCAATCCCTACTGGAGAAATAACCCCAAGACCCGTGATTACAACCCTTCTCCTCATTAAATCAAATACCCCCTTTAAAAATAAGGGTACTGGACTCTCCTACCAGTACCCTTTGCTAAAAATTAAAGTTTCTTTTCTATATACCTTACTACGTCTCCGACAGTTTTGAAGTTCTCTGCCTCTTCATCTTGAACATCAATACCAAATTCTTCTTCTAGTGCCATAATTAACTCTACTGCATCCAAGGAATCAGCCCCTAAATCCTCTTGAATGTTTGAGTCCATGGTAACAAGACTCTCATCTACCCTGAGCTGATCTACAATTATTTTTTTGACTTTTTCGAAAATGGTGCTCTCATCCATTTACACATTCACCTCCTTCTTAGTGTTGACTTTANNAAAAATACTAAATAGAAAGTCCTCCGTCAATACTTAAAACCCACCCCAGTAATATAGCTAGCCTCATCAGAGGCAAGGAATTTTACTACATTTGCTACATCCTCAGGGTTTCCAAATCTACCCATAGGTATTTCCTCAAGTACTTTTTTCTTCATTTCTTCTGACAAAACCTCTGTCATATCGGTCAAGATAAATCCTGGAGCAACAGCATTTACAGTAATTCCTCTTGAAGCCACCTCTCTTGCTACGGCCTTTGTAAAACCTATTATCCCTGCCTTTGCTGCTGCATAATTAGCTTGCCCTATATTTCCCCTTAAACCTATTACTGATGAGACATTTATTATTCTCCCATATCTTTGTTTAAGCATAATTTTTACAGCTGCTCTTGTAACAGTAAAAAACACCTTTTAAATTCGTATTAATAACTTGTTCCCATTCTTCGTTTTTCATTCTTATTAGCAAGTTATCTTTAGTTATACCTGCATTGTTCACTAATATATCCAATCTTCCCCATTTTTCAAGTATAAAATTAAACATCTTTTCAACCTCTTCTTCCACACTTACATCCGCCCTAAAAATTTCTCCTTCCGCCCCTATCTTTTTTACTTCTTCTAAAGTCTCCATAGCTGCTTTTTCGTTTCCTTTATAATTTATCAGGACCTTTGCTCCCTCCTTTGCGAGAGAAAGCACTATAGCTCTACCTATACCTCTACTACCCCCTGTAACTAAGGCTACCTTATCTCTAAACATACTATAATTCCCCCCTTATGTTTTCAAAATCTGTCACCTTCTCTATACCAAAAACTTTCACATTAGGATCTATCTTTTTTATAAGTCCTTGAAGAACTTTTCCAGGACCAATTTCTATAAAAACCTTCTCTCCCAAACTAATTAGTTTATTTATAGTATCCACCCATTTTACTGAGGAAGTAAACTGCTTTACAAGTATAGCTTTTACTTCCTCTTTATCTTTGACTATATCTCCTGAAGTACTACTTACTATGAGCACTTTAGGATCGTTAAAATCTATCTTTTGCAGATAACTACTAAAGATTTCCTCTGCCTCTTTCATTAACGGAGAATGAAAAGGCCCACTTACGGAAAGGGGAACTACCCTTTTTATTCTATCTTTCATCTTCGAATACCATTCTTCAAAAGCCTCTTTTTCCCCTGAGAGAACAAGCTGCGAGGGAGCATTGTAATTTGCAGCCCATAAAGATTTTCCATCTTTCTGCAGTTCTTTAAGACTCTCTTCTATTTCGGCCAACTCTCCTCCTATTACTGCCCACATACCACCTGCTATCTTCTCGGCCACATCACTCATAACTTCAGCTCTTCTTTTTATAAGATTTAATCCAGTCCCAAAATCAAAAACTTTTCCAGCATAAAATGCTGAATACTCTCCCAAACTATGACCAGCAAGATAATTAGGTATAATACCATTTCCCATGACATAATCCGATAAAATAGCACTAACAATAAAAATTGCTGGCTGAGATATCTTTGTATCTTTAAGTACATCCTCAGGACCATCCTGTACTTTTCTAATAAATTCATCACCCAATAACTCTCTTACTATATCAAAATACACAGCAAACTCTTTCCTATTTAAAAAATCAGAAAACATACCTACATATTGGGAACCCTGCCCTGGAAAAACAAACACACTCATAAATCTAACCCCCAATAAATTATTAGATTTCTTTCCATCTCATTATGGCCGAGCCCCAAGACAAACCAGCGCCAAAACCAACCAGAGCAACTATATCTCCATCTTTTAGTTTCTTATCTCTTATCAATTCCTCTAAAGCAAGAGGAATTGAGGCTGTAGAGGTATTACCATACTTTTGTAAGTTGATAGCAACCTTATCAAGAGGTATACCTAACCTTTCTGCTCCTGCCTCAATTATTCTTATATTTGCCTGGTGAGGCACAAGCCAATCTAAATCTTTTGAAGTCAAACCTGCCTTTGAAAGCGCCTCTTCCGTAACTTCTCCTATTACCTTTACAGAAAACTTGAATACTTCCCTACCATTCATCTTTATATAATGAAGCTTTATTTTTTAAAACCTCCTCAGAACAAGGTTTCCTAGCACAACCTCCAGGAATAGCTAAAAGATCAGCGCCAGAACCATCCAAATGTAGACTCCAAGAAAGTAATCCATAATTATCTCCAACCTCTCTCAAGACTACAGCTCCCGCACCATCTCCAAAAAGGACACAAGTATTCCTATCCTCCCAATCAATAAATCGGGAAAGAACTTCGGTTCCTATTACTAATACAGTCTTAACATCTCCCGTTCTTATAAACTGAGCTCCAGTTATCAGGGAAGAAACAAATCCTGTACATGCACTTAATAAGTCAAATCCACCAGCATTCTTTGCTCCTATTTTATTTTGAATTATTGCAGCCATAGAAGGAAAAACCATCTCAAGAGAAGCGGAAGTAACAATGATTAAATCTATATCTTCTGGAGATATTTTTGCCATTTCTATCGCTTTTAAAGCAGCCTCTGCTCCTAAGTCTGACGGGTTTGTATCTTTATCTGCTATACGTCTTTCTTTAATTCCAGTTCTTGTGGTAATCCATTCGTCAGATGTGTCAACCATTTTCTCAAGGTCAAAATTAGTTAAAATTCGAGGGGGAACTGCCGTCCCAATTCCAACTATTCCTACACCCATTTTAGACTCCTTAAACTTCTTTTATTATTCTTTTTCCTCAGTCTTTACAGCTATAACTTCTCTACCCTCATAGTACCCACAGAAGGGACATACCCTATGAGGTCTTATTTTTTTATTGACAATGAGGACACTCAACAAGAGCTATTCCTTCAAGTTTATACCTTACCCATCTTCTATCTCTTCTTGTAGTCGAGAGTTTTTTCTTCGGAAGTCCCATTACTTATTTCCCTCCTTTTTGTCTATAAACTTCATTAATGGTTCCCATCTGGGATCATATAGTCTTTTCTTTGAGCACTCACATTCCCCCATATTTAAATCTTGACCACAAACAGGACATAATCCTTTGCAATCGGGACGGCAGAGAGGTTTTACAGGAAGATTTAACCTTATAACGTCCTCCACTAAAGGATCCAAAAATAAACTTTCTTTCTCAAGGACAAACTTAAAATCTTCGTCTTTAAGTTCAATAATCTCTCCAGGACTTATATTTTTTTGTAATAGGAACATCCCATAAGTATATTTCTTGAATTTTTGCCTCAAGATCATAAGGAAATTCTTTCAAACACCTACTACACACTAATTTAATCTTTGTCTTTAAAGATCCCTTTACTAAAACTTCTCTTCCTAAATTTACTAATTTCAGCTTAATGTGGACAGGGTCTATAAAAGAGATATCCCTATAGTTAGGAATAAACTCCTCTTCAAAACTAAAAACCTTTCCTACTTCTGAATGCAAATCTGCAAGATAGATTTCCAATATATCACCTTCTTAATTATTTTTTGCTCACAACTCTTATTGTTTCTCTTGCAATCATTAACTCCTCATTTGTAGGTATAACCCATACTTCTACTTTAGAGTCAGGAGTACTAATTTTTAACTCTTCACCTCTAACCTTATTTTTCTCAGGATCAAGCTTAATACCAAGATGCTCCAACCCGCTACATATAAGGCTTCTTTCTAATGGACCCCTCTCTCCAACTCCAGCAGTAAATACGAGAACATCAAGGCCTCCAAGGATTGCATAGTAAGCTCCAATGTATTTTTTAACTCTATAAGCAAAAACTTTTAAGGCTAGCTCTGCCCTTTTATTCCCTTTCTCTGCAGCCTCCCCCACATCTCTAAAATCACTACTTACTCCAGATATTCCAAGAATACCACTTTTTTTATTAAGGATTTCATCTATCTGCTTTGGACTTAAATTCTCTTTCTCCATTAATAAAATTGGTATGGCAGGATCAATATCTCCACATCTTGTTCCCATTACAAGTCCTTCTAAAGGTGTATATCCCATACTAGTATCAATGGATTTTCCATTTTTTATTGCAGTTATACTTGCACCATTTCCTAAGTGGCAAGAAATGATTTTTAATTCTTCTACAGGTTTTCCTATTAATTCTGCCACCCTTCTTGAAACATAATAATGAGAGGTGCCATGAAAACCATACCTTCTTATCTTATACTTCTCATACCATTCATAAGGAAGAGCATAAATATAGGCTTCTTCAGGCATAGTTTGATGAAAAGACGTATCAAATACTAAAACCTGTGGGACTCCTGGCATTAACTCCAAGCAAGCATCAACTCCTTGAAGATGATAGGGATTATGTAATGGTGCAAGATCAAGTATTCCTTTAAAAGTATTATATACTTCATCATTCACAAGAACTGACTCTACGAATTTATCTCCACCATGTACTACCCTATGTCCTACCGCATCAATTTCATTTAAAGAACTTAAGATTCCATCATTCTTATCCACTAGTAATCTAAAAATCTCTTCTATCGCCTTTTTATGAGTAGGTAAAGGAATTTCAAAAACTTTTTTAGATTCTGCTCCCCTTTGATAAACTATCCTTGACCCATCAAGCCCTATTCTTTCTGCAAGCCCCTTTGCTAACACTTTTTCATCTTTCATATCAAAAACTTAGATATTTAACCGATGAACTTCCACAGTTCAAAACAAGTACCTTCATAGCTACCTCCTTTTCTACCTTAGAAAATTCTCCACGTAATTATACTATAGTGAGTTTTTTTCCACAATATTTATAGATAAGGTTTAAAAATTTATTAAATTTTGCGTATATGTACTACTGGTATATTATTTTTTCTGAATATCTCATTTACAAAAGTAAGATTCTCTGTTTCTAAACGAAGCACCAAATAGCCATACTCTTCCGTATCTTCTGCAGGAAAAGTTGCCATACTCATTATATTTATGTTTTCCTTTGCTATAAGATCCACAATATGGGCAATCTCTCCAGGAGTTATTTTTTATTCTTAAAGTGTATCTTAATCCCTTCTTCCCATCACCTAACATTTCAATAAAAGCCCTGAAAACATCGCTTTCAGTTATTATTCCAACCACTTCCCCATTTTCAATAACAGGTAAAGCACTTATCTTGTTATCTCTCATTATTAAAGCTGCCTCTTCAATAGGAGCATCAGCATCTACAGTGATGGGATTAGGAGTCATAGCATCTTTTACTTTCAATTTTTCTAAAAGGTAATTTATCTCAAAAATACTTAAAGACGTAGCTTGAGATGGAGAAACCGACCTTAAATCTCTTTCTGTCACAATGCCTACAAGCTTTCCTTTATCCATAACAAGTAATCTTCTTATCTGAGAATTTTGCATAATTTTCCAAGCTTCCAATATGGAGGTATCTGGAGAAACACTTATAGGGTTTTTCGTCATTCTCATTCTAACAAGCATTTTAAATCAACCTCCTAAATAAGCCTTCTTAATAGCATCATTACTAGCAACTTCTTGCGTAGTACCAGAAAGCACTATTCTACCAGTTTCCATAACATAAACCCTATGAGCTATTGAAAAAGCCATATTAGCATTTTGCTCAACTAAAAGTAACGTTCTTTTTTCCTCATTTATTTTCCTTAAAACCGAAAAGATTTCCTGAACAAGAAGAGGAGCAAGTCCCATCGAAGGCTCATCTAAAAGTAGAAGCCTTGCATTAGACATTAATGCCCTTCCTATAGCAAGCATCTGTTGCTCGCCACCACTCAATGTCCCAGCAAGTTGTTTTTCTCTTTCTTTAAGCCTTGGAAATAAGGAATATACAAAGTCAAAATTATTTTTTATCGTAGTTTTATCCTTTACCAAAAAAGCACCCATTTCCAAATTTTCCTTAACGGTCATATCAGGAAAAACCCTTCTTCCTTCAGGTACATGAGCTATTCCAAGAGATGCTATCCTATGAGTTGGAATCTTAGTTAAATTTATCTCATAAAAGAAAATATCTCCCTTTACAATGGGGGTAAGGCGAAATATAGATCTCAAGGTTGTAGTTTTTCCTGCACCATTTGCTCCTATAAGAGCTACAACTTCTCCCTCTTTTACATCGATATCTATTCCCTGGAGAGCTTTTATCCCACCATAATAAACATGAAGATCTCTAATGGATAACACTTTTTACCTCCTTACCTAAATAAGCCTCAATTACACGAGGATCATTTCTTACTTTTTCAGGATCTCCCTCTGCTATCTTCATACCAAAGTCTAAAACAATAATCCTTTTACATATATTCATAACCACTTCCATATGATGTTCTATCAACAAAATAGTCACTCCAAATTTATCTCTAATAGTTGCTATCAAATCTACCAACTCTAAAGACTCATTTAAATTCATCCCTGCAGCAGGCTCATCGAGAAGTAAAAGAGATGGATTTGTCGCTAATGCCCTTGCAATTTCCAGTTTTCTCTGCTCGCCATAGGGCAGATTTTCTGCAAAGTCATCCTTTCTCCTATATAGTCCAAAAAAGTCAAGAATTTCCTCTGCTTTCTCTCTCTGAAGACTTTCTTCTTTATAATACCTTTTATTTTGAAAGAGAGCATCGGAAAGATGAGCATTATACACTTTATGCATAGCTATCATTACATTCTCTATCACAGAGAGTTTCTTAAACAATCTTGGATTTTGGAAAGTTCTTGCAATACCTAATCTGGTAATCTGATAAGGTTTCAAGCCAACTATATTTTTGCCGTTAAATATTATCTCTCCTTTTAGGGGAAGATAAAAACCAGTTATCAAGTTAAAAACTGTGGTCTTTCCCGCACCATTTGGGCCTATTATTCCTAATATCTCATTTTTATAAAGATCAAAAGATAAATCTGATACTGCCATTAATCCACCAAAGGCACAAGAAAGATTTTTTACCTCAAGAACCTTCATTTTATATTCCCTGTCCTTCTATTCAGTTTTTTTACAATACTCATAATACTCCTAAAAGATATTTCTCTATTTCCCATAAGACCCATTGGTCTAATAAGCATCAAGATGATCAAAGTCAAGGAATAGATAACCAGTCTTAGTCCAGAAAAACCTCTTAGAGCTTCGGGAAGAACGGTCAAAACAAAGGCCCCTATAATAGAGCCTGTTAAACTCCCAAGGCCTCCAAGAACTATCATGAGTAAAACCTCTACTGACCTCATAAAGGTAAAGCTCGCAGGGTGAAGAAGCATTAAATAATGTCCAAAAAGTCCTCCTGCTATGCCAGCAAAAAATGCACCTATAGAAAAGGCAAGAACCTTATAATATGTTGTATTTACCCCCATCGCCTCAGATGCAGTTTCATCCTCTCTAATAGAGATTATGGCACGACCATGAGAGGAGTTTATAATCCTATATAGAGTAATAAAGCAAATAAAAGCCCAAAACATCACCCAAACACTATTAGTAAGCTGAGGAATACCTGGAAATCCTCTTGCTCCTCCCACCACATCCATGTTATAGATTATTACCCTTATTATCTCTCCAAACCCTAAAGTCGCAATAGCAAGATAATCTCCTTTTAATCTTAAAGTAGGAATTCCAATTACTACTCCTAATAATGCCGAAAAAAGCCCCCCGATAATAAGAAAAATAAAGAAAACTATATTTTTACTAATACTTTCTGGCATAAAACTCAGAAGTTTTATAATCTTATCCCCATGATAAACCGTTAAGGCAGCCGATAAATATCCACCTGCTGCCATAAAACCTGCATGTCCTATGGAGAACTGTCCTGTAAAACCATTAATAAGGTTCAGGCTCATAGCGAGTATAGAATTAATTCCCCAAAAAATGAGTACTTGATAAAAATAAGGGTTAAGTCCTTGACTAAACTTAGCAAGGATGAGCAATAATATAAGTACAATTATGATAAAAACATTCTTTCTCATTATACTTTTTCCCTCATATACTTTCCTAATATTCCTGTAGGCTTAACTAAAAGTATAACAATCAATATTATAAAAGCAATTGCATCTCTTATGGTAGAAGATATAAAAGCTGACACCAAAACCTCAGCAATTCCCATTATAAATCCTCCAAGCATAGCCCCTGGAATAATTCCAATACCACCTAAAACCGCAGACACAAAAGCCTTTAATCCTGGCATAACCCCCATATAGGGTTCAATCTTATTAAAATACATTCCTACCAAAACCCCACCTGCAGCAGCAAGAGCAGAACCTAAAGCAAAGGTAAAACTTATCACATTATCTATGTTTACACCAAGCATTTGCGCCATTTCCTTATCTTGAGAAACAGCCCTCATAGCTCTACCAATTTTAGTCTTGTTAACAACAAACTGTAAAAATAGCATAAGAAAAATAGAGACAGAAAGAATAATGATCTGCTTATTTGTAACGATAATATTGCCTATAAGATAAACCTCTGTGGAAATTTTCTGAGGAAAAGCCCTTGGTGTTGCTCCTACTAAAAGAACCATAATGTTTTCGAGCAGAAAAGATACTCCTATTGCAGTTATCAAAAGAGAAATTCTTGGTGCATTTCTTAAAGGTTTATAAGCTAATTTTTCTACTAAAATACCAATGATTGCAGTTAACAACATAGCAATAATCAAACCAATAGCAAAAGGCATATTCCAGCTCCCAAGAGCAAAGAACCCAATAAAAGCCCCAAGCATATAGATATCTCCATGAGCAAAATTTATCAGCCTTAGTATTCCATATACCATAGTGTAACCTAAGGCTATTAGAGCATATATACTACCCAAAGATATACCATTTATAATTTGTTGTAATATGTTCTCAAGCATAATATATCCAGCCCTTCTTACATCCAAAAATTATACAAAAAGAGGGGGGATATTTCCATCCCCCCTGGAGAAAATATATACTAAGGTTTCACAGTAGTGTAGTAAACTACCTTTCCATCCTTAATCTGGAGTATAAATGCACTCTTAATAGGATTCCTATTAGCATCAAAGGTCATACTTCCAGTTACGCCTCTGAAAGTCTTCATAGAGGCTAAAGCTTCCTTAATCTTTACAGGATCAGCACTTCCTGCCTTCTTGATACCTTCCAATAAGAACTTCATAGCATCATACTTCAGCGCTGCAAGAGCATCTGGAGCCATTCCGTACTTTTTGGTGTAATTCTTCACAAAAGTTTGAACTAAAAGATCTTTTGCATCAGGAGTGAAATGGTTAGAATAGAAACATCCTTCAGCTGCTTTTGCTGCTTGTTTTAAGAGCTCTGGAGAATCCCAACCATCACCACCACCAAAGGGTACTGTAATACCGAGCTCTCTTGCCTGGTTACAAAATAGGAGCTACATCAGAATAATATCCCGGCACAAAAACAAAATCAGGTTTCAAAGCTTTAATCTTGGTAAGCTGAGCCCTAAAATCAGTATCTCCTTCAGAATAAGATTCATCTGCTACAATCTTTCCACCAAGAGCAGCAAATTTTTTCTTAAAAGCATCAGCAAGTCCTTTACTATAGTCACTAGTTACAGCAGTAAGTACTGCTGCTGTTTTTGTCCTTTAAGTTTTTATTAAGCAAAATTAGCCATTACTTCACCTTGGAAATCATCTAAGAAGCAGACTCTGAAAATAAAATCTCCCACCTGAGTAACCTTAGGATTTGTAGCAGTACCTGTTACAAGCACAACCTTAGAACTTTGAGCTATTGGACCAATAGTGAGAGCCTCAGAACTTGTGACACCACCAACAATAGCCACAACTTTATCTCTCTCTATTAACTTCTTTGCTGCGTTTGCTGCTTCCTCAAGCTTATACTGATCGTCTTCAATAATAAGTTCTATCTTGCTTCCTAATACTCCTCCTTTAGCGTTTGCCTCCTCTACAGCCATCTTAGCTCCATTAGCACAGGAAATACCAAAAGTTGCAACTGGTCCTGTAATTGGGAATATTCCTCCGATTTTAATTGTACCTGCAGCTTGTAGTGGAAGAACAAAAAGAGAAAAGATTACCAGAGCTATGATCAAAATTTTAACAAAATGCTTCATCCCTTCACCTCCCTAAAGTATGTATTTAATAAAAAACAGGGATGCTCTCCTTGAGAACATCCCTGTTCTTAGTAATTCAAGTATAACTATAATGTTTAATAATGTCAACTTAAATAAACTCTCTTAAACCTTTAAGGATAGATTCTGTATATCATTCGTGGGAAAGGAATTGCTTCTCTTACATGTTTTAACCCACATATCCAAGCTACAGTTCTCTCAATTCCAAGACCAAATCCTGAATGAGGAACACTACCGTATCTCCTTAAATCTAAATACCATTCAAAAGCTTCTTTGGGCAAGTTATATTCTTCCAATTTTTTCTCCAAAAGTTTTAAGTCATGAATTCTCTGACTACCTCCAATTATTTCTCCATAACCCTCAGGAGCTAATAAGTCGTTATTCAAAACTTCCTCAGGATTCTCTGGATCTGGTTGCATATAAAAGGGCTTTATCTTAGCAGGATAATGATGAATAAATACAGGCCTATCAAATTGGCTTGATATTATGGTTTCTTCATCACCTCCAAAATCATCCCCATACTCTACATTTTGTCCATTCCGCTTAAGAATTTCTATAGCTTCTCTATAGGTTATTCTTGGGAAAGGAGGGACAACTTTTTCAAGAGGTTTCGTATCCCTCTCTAAAATCTCTAGTTCTCTTTTTCTTTTTTCTAAAACTCTTTGCACTATATAACTTACCAATTCTTCTTGAAGTCTCATATTATCTTGCCAATCCCAAAAAGCCATTTCAGGTTCTACCATCCAAAACTCAGTCAAATGTCTTCTTGTCTTTGATTTCTCAGCCCTGAAAGCAGGCCCAAAGCAGTATACTTTTCCAAAGGCCATACAAGCTGCTTCCATATATAACTGCCCACTTTGAGAAAGATATGCCTTACCAAGATCAAAATAGTCAAGTTCAAACAAAGTAGTAGTACCCTCACAAGCAGAGGGAGTAAGTATGGGAGCATCTATTAAAACAAATCCTTTTTCATCTAAAAAATCTCTAATAGCTTTAACTACTTCGCTCCTTATTCTTAAAATAGCATTCTGCTTACGAGACCTAATCCAAAGATGTCTTCTTTCAAGAAGAAAATCTATAGAATGATCCTTTTTTTGAATAGGATACTCCTCGGAATAAGAAACCACATTAACACTCTTAAGCAATAATTCATATCCACCAGGAGCTCTAGGCTCTTTCTTCAAATCTCCAACCACAATCAAGGAAGATTCAATAGGTATTTTTTCTAAACTCTCTAACTGGTCCTGAGTAAAATTGTCTAAAGTAGCCACACCTTGAATATAACCTGTACCATCTCTTATTATAAGAAAAACAATTTTGCCACTAGATCTTTTGTTGAAAAGCCAACCTCTTACCTCAATTTCTCCCTCTTGAATCTTTGGTATATCCTCAATATAAACCCAAGGAGCTGACATAGCTCTATCCTCCTAACTTTTTTTNNTTAATTCAAAAGCTCTCTTTTCTGCCTCATACATAATCTTCTCTTCATCGAGAGTTTTTAATTCTCTTTTCTCCATCAAAATTCTACCATCTACTATTACAGTATCCACATCCGAAGAAGAAGCAGAATAAACTAAATGAGAAACAAGATTATGCCTGGGATAAAAATGGGGTTTATTAACATCTACAAGGATTAAATCCGCCTTATATCCTTCCTTAATAATCCCAGAATTCTCAAACCCCAAAATCTCCATACCATTTTTGGTGGCCATAATTAAAGCATCCCTTGCAGGAACACAAATAGGATCTCTCTCTACTCCTTTATGCAACGTAGCAACTAATCTGATTTCTTCCCACATATCTAAATTATTATTACTAGCAGGCCCATCAGTTCCAAGACCTACTTTTACTCCTTTTTCCAACATTTTTTTTACAGGAGCAACCCCTGATGCAAGCTTCAGATTACTTTGAGGATTATGAGCCACTCCTACTCCTTTCTCAGAAAGTATTTCTATTTCCTCATCATCCACAAAAACACAATGAGCTGCAAGGACAGGAACATTAAAAAAGTCCAACCCTATCCATAAGTCTTATAGGAGTTAATCCATACATGTTTTTTATATTTTCTACCTCAAGATAAGTCTCCGAAAGATGAGTATGAATACCTAAACTCATCTCAATAGCTTTATCTATAACTTTTTCCAAGAAAGAAGGAGGACAAGTATAAGGAGCGTGCGGTCCAAGCATTACTCTAATCCTACCATCTTCAGCATTATGCCAATTTTTAGCAAAACTTACCCCTCTATTCAATGTTTCATTTTCATCGCCTGCCATACCTATCATACCAACAGACAAAGAGGCCTTTATTCCACTTTCAGCTACAGCTTTTGCCACCTCATCCATAAAGAAATACATATCTGCAAAAGCAACAGTCCCTCCCCTAATCATTTCACATATACCTAAAAGACTACCCCAGTACACATCATCAGCAGTGAGCTTTGCTTCTTGAGGCCAAATCTTCTCCTCAAGCCATTCTTTAAGGGGAAGATCATCCGCAAATCCTCTAAAAAGGGTCATAGCAAGATGAGTATGAGTATTAACAAGTCCAGGTAAAGCTATTTTATTCTTTCCATCAATAATGTAATCTATTCTTCCAAAACTTTTGCTATCTGAAATCTGTTTTATAATGTCATTTTCGATGAGAATATTTTTATTTTCAACAATTTTATCATCTATCAGGATATTAACATCCTCAATCAAAATTCTCATAATCTAAGTTCCTCCTTCAATTTTTTAATATTCTCTTTTAGTGGAGGATAAATTATACCTTTATCAGTAATAATACCTGAAATTAATTCGGCTGGTGTAACATCAAAGGCAGGATTTAAGGCTAAAATGCCTTCAGCAGTTATTTTCTTATTTGCAAAAGACAAAACTTCTTCTGAATCTCTTTCTTCAATGGGGATTTCCATCCCTTCCTCAAGATTGAAATCAAAACTAGAAACCGGTGCAGCAACGTAGAATGGAATATTATGATAGTGAGCAAGAATAGCAATAGAGTAGGTCCCTATTTTATTCGCCACATCTCCCCTTAAGGTAATTCTATCAGCTCCTACAATTACCAAATCCACAAGCTTTTTAGATAAAACATAACCTACCATATTATCAGTTACCATTGTCGCAGGAATATTTTCTTTAGCAAGCTCCCAACCTGTAAGTCTTGCACCTTGAAGAAGAGGTCTTGTCTCAGTGAAATATACATGAGATATCTTACCCTTTCTCCACCCTTCTTTAATAACTCCAAGAGCTGTACCAGGTCCAATCGTTGCAAGACTTCCCGTATTACAATGAGTAAGAACTTTTGCATTGTCTGGTAATATCTCAATCCCAAAATTTGAGATTGCTATGGATTTTTCTCTTTCTTCTTCCTCTATCTTTTTAGCCTCTTCTAAAAGTAAGATTTTCAACTCAGAAGGAGACAAATTTCTATTAGTATTAACCACATTTGCCATTCTCTCAATAGCAAAGAAAAGATTTACTGCTGTAGGTCTTGATACTGCAAATTCTCCCATTACTTCATGAACATAATCTGCTAAATTCGAACCAGTGTATTTTATAGCAGCCAATGCAATACCATAAGCTGCCGCAACTCCAATTATTGGAGCACCTCTAACCTTCATCTTTTTAATTGCATCTATAACCTGTTGATACTTAAAACAGAGAACGTAGTCTTCCTTCCAAGGAAGTTTTGTTTGATCTAAGATATATAAAATATTATTTTTCCACTCAATTGGTCTCATAATACTCCCTTCTCTCTATATTCTTTTAATGCATCTTTACATATACATCTTCGCTCTTTAGGAATCCTAGGAATAACCATAGCAAACAGCTTTCTTACCTTTTCAATATTTTGTGCCATAACTTCTAGTACTTCGCTATGAGTCAAAGTTGTTTGCGATATACCAGCAGCATAATTAGTTACAAGGGAGACAGAGGCATAACACATTTCAAGCTCTCTTGCAAGAACTACCTCAGGCACGTTAGTCATACCCACTACGTCACCAAAAAAAGAATACATTTTGATCTCTGCAGGTGTTTCAAAACGAGGACCTTCGGTACATACATAAGTACCAAAAGGATGTACTCTAATACCAAGCTCTTTTGAGGTTTCATATAAAACGTTTCTCAATTCAGGGCAATAAGGAGTTGTGAAATCTATATGTACCACTTTACCATCATCACCATTATAAAATGTATGATCTCTGCTCTTTGTAAAGTCAATAAACTGATCAAGAATTACCAAATCACCAGGAGCCAAATTAAGTTTTAGACTTCCCACTGCGGTAGTTGATAATATTCTTTCTACTCCAAGACTCTTCAAAGCCCACATATTTGCCTTATAGTTTATTCTATGAGGTGGTACCGTATGACCTGATCCATGTCTCGCCAAGAAGCCAACTTCTTCTCCTTGATATATTCCTTTCAAAAGCTTTACTTCTCCGTAAGGAGTTGAAACTTTTATTTCTTCAGGATTTTCTAAAAATTTAGGATCGTAAACTCCCGTCCCACCAATTATGGCAATTCTCATAGAGGTTTCCTCCTAATCTTAAATTCTAAGACTAACCTTTACAAGATAGAGAAAGTGGTCAATTAAATCACAAATCAAATCCATCAAACTTGTACCTCTGCTACCTCTTGTGAGGGCACTATAAAAATATGAAGCAGTATCTAAAGCTGCCTTGTCTATCTGTTCTTGAGTTATTTTTGATACGTCTCTAAATTTATCTCCACTTAAATAAGCCTTCTCTATATCCTTATAAAAGCGATTTGCATTAAATATAGAGTCTAGAATATAACTTGCAGGATATTTAATGTAAATCAATTCTGATTTAATCTTAGGATTTATAACATCAGCATCCTTTTCATACTTACTATGAAACTCATCCTCTCTCTTACTGGAATCAGTGTGGAGTGGATTATTCAAATCAGCAATATAATGAGAAAGAACTCCCAATTGAAAAGCAATGAGTCTCCAAGGCTTTCCTTCCTGAACCAAACTAATTATCTCTAAATATTTCTCCCTCACTTTTTCTGGGCCCTTACCCTTATCCCCATGCACATGAAATACGTGATTATTGAAATCCTTATATATCCTATCTGGAGCAACACTGCCCTCTAGAAGTTCATCTAAGTAAGGAGAAAGCTTTCTTTGATATTCCTTTGGTAAAGAATATAAGGCTTCTTTGGCTAATTTTTTGATGAGTTTTAGTAGACCATCCAAATATAGGATTAAAAAACAGTATTAAAACAAGAAAAAATATTATAAAACTTCTTTTTTGAATTGTTAATTTCCCTCTCATAGCATTAGTTATTTTATCATAAATTTTCTCACTTTATTATCCCTTCTATATAGGATTTAAACTCGCTCTTAAAACGTTCCTTAGAGAATCTTTTAGCATTCTCAATAAGTTTCTCTTTTTTGAAGCTATCTTTCTCTCTTAAAAATCTCAAAACAGCCTCTTTCAAACTTTCCACATTCTGTTCTTCAAAAAATATGCCAGTCTCTCCTTCAATTACTGTTTCCTTGGCACCACCCCTTTTATAAGCTATAACAGGAGTACCAGAAGCCTGTGCCTCTACAGGCACAATACCAAAATCCTCCTCAGAAGCAAAAATTAAAGCCTGAGCCTTAGATAGATATTCTCTTACCACACTATCCTCCTGCCATCCCAAAATCTTTATATTTTCTCTTGCCATCTTCTTAATCTTTTGCATATCCTCCCCATCTCCAATCACCAAAAGAGGAAGCTTTAAATCATTAAAAACCTCTACTACTAAATCTACCTTCTTGTAGGGAACAAGACGTGAAAGCACAATAAAATAATCTTCTTTCTTATCCGAAGGACTAAAAAGCTCAACATCTACTGGAGGGTATATGACTACAGAGTCTCTCCGGTATATCTTTTTTATTCTATCTGCCACATTTTGAGAATTTGCGATAAAATAGTCTACCCTATTAGCGCTTAAAACATCCCACATTCTTAAATAATGGAATACTAATCGAACAAAAATATTTTTAATACCTTTTTCTAATTTCTGATCCTTTAAATATGAAAAATAAAGATCCCAAATATATCTCATAGGTGTATGGCAATAACACACATGAGTCTGGTAAGATTTAGTCAATACTCCCTTTGCCACACAATGACTGCTGGATATAACAAGATCATATTTGGATAAATCAAATTGCTCTACAGCAAGAGGCATCAAAGGTAAATAATATGAGTATTTTTCTTTTGCTAAAGGAAGTCCATTAATGAATGATGAATAAACTTTGTCCTTCTATTCCTAACTTTTTAACTGTATTCTTCAAATATACAAGAGTATAAACATCGGCATCAGGAAAAACCTCTAAAATTGCCTTTAGAACTTTTTCTGCTCCACCAATATTAACAATCCAATCATGAACAACCGCCACTTTCATAAGTACCAACCTATCCTTCTATAGGAAATAGAATCGCCCTTACAGGAGAACCTTCTCCCCCTTTTACTTTTAAAGGAAGCGCTATCATAAAATATCTTCCCTCTTCCACTTCTAAAAGATCTAAACCCTCAATAATACCTATTTCTTCCCTTAAGAGCGTTCTATGTACCTCTCTTCCTTCATCTCCTCTTGGACCTATGGAGAGATAATCTATTCCAACAGTTTTGACCTTTTTATCTACCAAATATTTTGCAGCCTCTAAGGATAAACCTACGTAATCCTCATGAAACATATTTTCTCTTAAGAGCAAAGAATTCTTAGTCTTAAAAAGAACAATGTCCCCCTCTTCGATAGGAAAAGATTCTATATCTTGTAAAAGAATCTTAATGGAATTTTTGATCTCAAAAACCTTAGCAAAACCATAGAATCTAAATATATCAATTTTTTCAAGAGTTTTCCCATTATCGAGAAAATGATAGGGTGCATCTATATGAGTACCTGTATGAGATCCTAAAATTAATTTGGAAAGATTCGCATTCTTACCTTCAGATATCCTTGCCACCCATTCTCTTTGAAACTTTGGATCGTTAGGCCAAAAGAGCATATCTTCACGAATTAAAAGACTTACATCTATAGGTTTATCCCAAAGAATTTTCATCTTATGAAGTCCCTCCTATTTTTATTGAGGATCATATTATATAATCATAACAAAAATTATGTTATTATTAAACTATGCTTATTCCTATCGACTCTTTAGGGATCATACTTACATATAAGTGTTCATCAAGATGCAGGCACTGCTTATATGCATCAGGGCCTGAATGGAATGATTTTATGAACCAAGAATACTTAGACTCATTACTAAAGGAAATTAAAAAAGTCTGGAAAAACTATCATCCTCCTCGTAATAAAAATATCTTATTTCACGGAATTCATTTTGCTGGAGGAGAACCATTCTTAAACTTTCCACTTCTTCTCCATGCAGTAAAGAGAGCAAAAGAACTTGACCTATACATTGGCTATGTGGAAACTAACGCTAGCTGGTGTATAAATAGAGAAGATGTACATGAAAAGTTCTATCTTTTAAAATCAGCAGGCCTTTCTAAAATATTTATTAGTTGTTCCCCTTTTCATACAGAAAGAATTCCTTTAAAAAGAACTCTTCTTGCCATTGAAGTTGCATTAGAAGTATTTGGGAAAGAAAACGTTATTGTTTATATGGAGCATTTTTTACCCAAAATTGCAAAAATAGATATAGAAAATCCTATACCCTTAGAAAAATGGATAGAGATTTATGGTGAAAAAGCGGCTGGCTATATCTTCTGGGAAGGCTATGCACTAATCCCTGGAGGAAGATCAGGCTTTCATTTAGGACATCTATTTCCTAGATACCCTGCAGAGGTTTTTAGGGAAGAAAATTGTAAGTTCGAGATTTTAGAGTCCCAACATGCCCATTTTGATTTATATGGAAATTATATTCCCTATTTTTGCGGAGGAGTTTCTTTGGGAAAAATTGAAGATTTAGAGGAATTTTATAAAAATTTTGATCTAGAAAAACTTCCCTTTATAAAGATTCTCGTAGAGGAAGGCCCTTATGGATTGTCAAAGTATGCTCAAAAATTAGGATTTAAGGAATCTAAAGATGGGTATGTAGGTAAATGTCATCTATGTGTAGATGTAAGAAAATTCTTGAATGATGTTTTTCCTTACTCTCAAGAATTAAATCCTAAAGACTTCTATCGTTTTTTGTTTTAAAATCAAACATATTAAAAGTTTTCTTGACCCGTTAAAAGATATTGTGATATTTTAAAGACAAAAAAGGAGTTGTTATTTATGAACTGGCTTGAAGTATTTAAAGAAAAAGGAGCTTTTTTAGAGGGACACTTCCTGCTTTCCTCTGGTCTTCATAGTCCTAACTATCTTCAATGTGCCCTTATTCTTCAATATCCTGATCTTTCTGAAGAAATAGCAAAAGAAATAGCAAATAAAATCCCTAAAGATCTAAAAATAGATCTAGTGGTAGGTCCTGCTTTAGGAGGGATAATTATCGCTTATGAGCTTGCAAGAGCTCTAAAAGTAAGAGGGATTTTTGCAGAAAGAGAAGAAGGAAAAATGAAGTTAAGAAGAGGATTTACAGTAAAACCTGGAGAAAAGGTTATGGTATGTGAAGATGTAGTAACCACAGGTGGATCTGCTTTAGAAGTGGCTAGTTTAATAAAAGAGTATGGGGGTGACGTGGTAGCCTTTTCTTGTATTGTAGATAGAAGTGGTGGTAAACCTATCTTTGATAAACCTTTATACTCTCTAATTCAATTAAACTTAGAAACTTACCAGCCTGAAGAATGTCCTCTATGTAAGGAGGGTATACCCTTAGTGAAACCAGGAAGCAGGAACCTTAAATAACGCTTATAAGGTTCCTGCTTCTTCTAACCTTTTTACTACAAAATCCTTGGGCAAGGAAACTAAGAAATAACCTGCCCTTGGTCCTGATGTTTGATTTAAGAAGGCCAAATATATTAACTGAAAAGCTCTCTTTCCTTCTATTTCATATTCTTGAGCTAAAGTATAAATAAAATTTTGAAGTTCGTCTCCTTGCCAATCTCTTTCTTTTATTTTTTCCGACAATTTTTTCAAAAACTCCTTTTCTTTAGGAGAAAAACTTTTTACAATCTCCGGAACTTCTTCTTGAAGCTTAAATTTTACTTGAGACGGTGCGAATTTTTGGAGCCAGTTATTAACATAGTCTACCCTCTTCAATATTTCATCAAATTTACTGAGTTCCTTCTCATAACCACTCCTCACAAGCATTTCTTTTAGAAGTTCGCTGTTTCCTAGCGAAATTTGAGCCAATGTGATTAGATGTCTTAAGGGTACCTGAGGACCAGGTTCCTTAGGTACTTCCTTAACCTGTGATAACTCATAGACTCTTGCAAGCTCAGCCCATTCTTCCTCCGTACCCTCTAAACGATAGTAAATTCTTTCTAATCTTTCATAATCTTCTGCCAATAAAATATAGCCATTTACTGGATCAAAATCTATGTGTTTGTCTGGTTTGTATCTTAATATCAAATACCTAACCCAAGAGGGAGGAAGAATTTCTAATATCTCATTTATAGAAATCGCAATACCCTTTGAACTTGACATTGCTCCCTTTCCTTTTAGATATATCCATTCATATACAAATGGATAAGGAGGCTCATAGCCAAATATCTCCTTAGTAATTACTTTACCTGTATCATAAGACCCACCAGTAGTAGCATGATCCTTTCCAAAAGGCTCTACTGTAACCCCAAAAATCTTCCATCTTCCAGGCCAATCAAGTCTCCAGGGAAGCTTTGCTTCTCCCTTGCTGTAATCGGCAACTCCAGTATGGCCACACTTACACTGATACTCTACCTGATGTTTACTGGTATCAAAAGAAATTATGCTTGTAGTATTCAACCTACCACATTTTTCACATTTGGGAAGAAGAGGAACAAAATTCTTTTCAAGATTTCTCCCTGCGATTTCATTAAGAATCTCCGTTATTTTTTCATTATTTTCCAAAGTCAAGTCAATTATCTCTGTGTACAGTCCATTCTTATAGCTTTCGTGAGCTTTTATTACCTTTGGTTCTATTCCCAGTACTTTAATAGCATCCAAGAAAGGCTCTAAAAAAATGTTCAGCATAGTTTTCATGACAACCTTCAGGATCAGGTATTTCGCATATAGGCTTTCCTACATGTTCTGCATAAGATTCAGGAAGAAATGGATATACCTTTCTTAATGGATCAAAAGTATCGGCTATATAAATAAATTCTACCTCTGAACCCTTTTCTTTAAGAGCTCTATAAAGAGCATCACCAGTAAGGATCTCCCTCAGGTTCCCAAGATGTATGGGACCTGAGGGAGTAATTCCTGTTGCTACTACATTTTTATTACCTTTAAGACGTAGTATCTCCTCAGCAGCTAAATCAGCCCAATGAGGCACCTTCTCTACCATACGGAATACTTCCCCTCAGCAAGCTCGTTACAGAACTTCTCAATGTTAGCCAATTCCTGATCAATTATATCTTCTACTGGCTTTGCTACATCATAGATAGAAACTCCATTTTCTAAAATAAGCTGAGCTGTAGCGATCTTAGGCTGATCAATAGGTTTTCCAATTTGGCTACAAAGCCATACATAAACCTCTTTAATACCTGGTACATTTTGATAAATTTCATTGGCAATCTTATGAGTAAGAATATTGTAAATTTTTCCTACATGGCTTACAGGATTTTTCCCAGCAGCAGCCTCTGTTCCCATAGGTCTATTTAAAGCAATAACCCCATTTACTCTATTACCTCTTCCTACCTGCCCTGAATCTGCATCCTCTGCTGAAGTCCCAAGCACGCTTACATAAATACCATCCATACCTCTCTCTGGATCATCTAAAGTATTTATATCAATAGTAATGCTCTCAAAATTCTGAGCCCTTTCTCTTACAAAATCTTCAACAATACCTTTTACAACTTCTTTTTTCTCAAAATAATCCTTCACACTGGTTACATATCTATCAATTAGAGGCATTGCTATAGTTAGCTGCAAATTTTTCTTCTGTCTAAATGCCATTATTTTTATGTCTTCTCCTACCTCTGGATGAATAGCTTTAAATTCTTTAGAATTTAAATATCTCTCAAGTTCTAATACTATTTTTTCAGTAGATGTCAAAGGAGCATATCCAACTGCAGCCGAGGTATCATTAGCAGGAAGCAAACCCTTTCTTCTTCTAAAAATATCTGTAAGTTCTGGAGAGCCAGGATAGAGCTCAACTTGGAATTTTACATGTTTTTCAGGATCAACAAACCTTAAATTCTTTCTAAACCATTCCTTAGCTGTCTCAATAGCTATTTCTTCGACAGGAATTCTTATACCGTCTACTTCAAAAGTTGCTCTGTCCCCTATAACAAGAAGCATAGGTTTTTTAACTTCGCCACCTACACCAAGCTTTCTCTCAACATCTCCTGCTACAAGTAAACTTTTATCAATGTTATGGTGTAGAATATTTCCTACACGCCTTATATATTCTTGCGATAAATTTACAGAAATTTGATCCATAATAGCATCGCAGATAGAATCAGGATGTCCTATACCCTTTCTTTCTACAAGCTCCACACCATGTTCTTCTACTGGCAAAGAATTTAGTTTTTCTACTACAATGTTTCTCATCTCTCCTATCCTCCTTCTTTTTTTAATAAAACAAGCAAAAAAATAATACCACAAGCTAATAAAGATTACAATAAAATTAATAAATTTTTCAACAAAAAAGGGAGAAGATTTTTCATCTTCTCCCCTTTAGAATAAATTATATCAAAAATTTTTAACTATTTTTTATTGTTCGAATAATACTTTTCAACAAAATTAGAAAGCTTCCTATAATAATCCTTCAAAAGAGGATAAAGCTCTCTATATAATCCATACATCTCCTCATACATTTTTGCTCTTTCTGGATTAGGCTCCTCTAAACTCATAACTTTAACAACTCTATCACAAGCCTCTTCTACATTCTTGTAAATTCCCACACCCACTCCTGCAAGAAGGGCAGCACCATATGCAGCACCCTCAGTTACATTTATAGTAGTTATAGGAGTATTAAATACATCTGCCAGAATTTGCCTCCACAACTTACTTCTTGCTCCACCAGCAATTGCTCTTATCTCTTTCATCTCTATTCCAAGATTTTTCATAAGCTCTAAAGAGTCCCTCAGTCCAAAAGCAACTCCTTCAAGGACTGCTCTTACAAAATATGGCTTCTTATGTCTTAAACTAATACCAGCAAATACTCCTTTTGCAAGAGGATCCGCATGAGGAGTTCTCTCACCCGTAAGATATGGAAGGAAAATTAAACCTTCAGAACCAGGAGGCACATTTTCAGCTTCCATAGTCAAAAACTCATAAGGATCTCTCCCAATCCACTTTGAAAGTTCTATTTCTACATCTCCAAAGGAATCTCTGAACCACCTAAAGGATCCACCTGCAGAAAGCATTACTCCCATAGTATGCCACTTACCAGGTACAGCATGACAAAAAGTATGAAGCCTTCCCTCAGGATCTCCTTCAGGGGTATCAAGATGAGCAAATATGACCCCAGAGGTTCCTAAACTTACAAAGAGAATACCACTCTTAACAATACCACTACCTACAGCCTGAGAAGCATTGTCACCTCCACCACCAACCACAGGAATCCCAGAAGGAAGCCCTAATTCCTCAGCAACATTAGGTAATAAAGTACCAGTAATTTCCGGAGACTCATAAACCTTGGGCATCCATTCCTCTGGAATCTCCAATAAATTCAACATCTCTTTAGACCATCTTCTATTCTTTACATCAAAAAGCAAAGTTCCAGAAGAGTCAGAAACATCCGAAGCATATTCTCCCGTTAATCTGAATCTCACATAGTCCTTTGGAAGTAATACTTTATGGACCTTGGAGTAATTTTCTGGCTCATTCTCTCTAAGCCATAATATCTTCGGAGCTGTAAATCCAGTAAGAGCAAGATTTAATGTTAGTTCTAAAAGTCTCTTTACTCCTCCAACTCTCTCCACAATCTCATCGCATTGTTTAGCTGTTCTTTGATCATTCCATAATATTGCTCTTCTTATCACGTTTCCTTTTGCATCTAAAAACACCGAACCATGCATCTGTCCAGACAGTCCTATACCCTTAATCAATTTAGGAGAAACACCTGTTTTGCTTATTACATTAAGTATTGCTTCTTTTGTTGCCCTCCACCAATCCTCTGGCTCTTGTTCTGACCAGGAAGGAAAAGGAGTATAAAGAGGATACTCCACTGTGGAACTTCCAATTACCTTTCCATCATCATCAATAAGTAAAGCTTTAGTGCCAGATGTACCAATATCAACTCCTAAAAGCAAATTATTCACCCCACTTTTCAATATGATTTTTTATTTAGTTTATAAAAACGTTTTTCTATTTGTCAATATTTTATTATCTTTTAGAAAACTAAAATTTAATAGAGGGCAAATTTTAAGAGTTTTAAATCCTACCTTGTATATTTATCTTCTGGAATGTAAGGGACCTTGATAAAGACCGCTAAAAAATCCTCGGAAGAGTTTATAATATTATGCTCTTCTCCTGGTTCTATTCTTACCGCATCTCCTACATTTAATTCCAATATTTTATCGTCAACTACCATCTCTGCTTTTCCTGAAAGGACATAAAAAATTTCCTCTACCTCTTTATGATAATGAGCTCCCAATTCCTTACCAGGGATAATCTTTACAATTCCCCATTCAAGCTTAGGACCTCTCATCAAATACTTAGGTCCCCAATCTCCAAACCTAAATTCTTTTTCCTTCTCATTAACTTTTTCCATAAGATGTCCCCCCCTTAGCAGAAAAATTTTCTAAAGCTAATCTTTTTCCTTATGTAAGAAAATCTTTAACCCCCTTTTAAAAGATCATATCCCTAAAAAATTTAGAAATTTAAAGAAGTAAAAATTTGAATAAAAAAGTAGGGGGGAATGCCATCCCCCCTATTTATTCTTTCTTAATAACTTTGAAAGGACATACCTGGAAACAGATTCCACACTTTGTACATTTAGATTGATCTATTACGTAAGTCCCATCTTCATCTTTATAGATTGCTCCAACAGGACAATTTCTAAAACAAATAGAACACTTTCTACACTCTTCTCTTATTACTTCGTAATGTATTAACGCAGTGCATACTTTAGCAGGACATTTTTTATCCCTAATATGAGCTAAATATTCATCTCTGAAGTATTTGAGAGTAGTAAGCACAGGATTTGGTGCTCCTTTACCAAGACCACACAAAGATGTATTTCTAACAGTATATGCAAGCTGTTCTAATTCTACAAGATCCTCTTCTGTCCCTTCACCTTTAGTAATCTTGTCAAGAATCTCCAACATCCTTTTTGTACCTACCCTACAAGGTACACACTTTCCACAAGACTCATCCTGGGTGAAGGACAAGAAGAACTTAGCCACATCTACCATACAATTGTCCTCGTCCATTACAATAAGACCACCCGAACCCATTATAGCCCCAAGAGCAGTAATAGATTCATAGTCAATGGGAGTATCAAGATATTCCGCTGGAATACAGCCTCCTGCTGGACCTCCTATTTGTACTGCTTTAAATTTCTTGCCCCCAGGAATTCCTCCTCCAATATCATATACAACCTCTCTTAAAGTGATACCCATAGGAACTTCGATAAGACCAGTCATGTTGATTTTCCCAGCAAGGGCAAAGACTTTTGTACCCTTACTCTTTTCGGTTCCAAATTTACTAAACCACTCTGAGCCATTCAAAATTATTGGAGGGATATTTGCCCAAGTCTCCACATTGTTTATCACTGTAGGCTTACCCCAAAGCCCTGAGTTAACGGGAAAAGGAGGTCTTGGCCTTGGCATTCCTCTTTTACCTTCAATAGAGGCAATTAGTGCGGTCTCTTCACCACATACAAATGCTCCTGCTCCTATTCTTATCTCAATATCAAAAGAAAAATTAGTTCCAAGAATATTTTCACCTAAAAGTCCATATTCTCTTGCTTGTTCCAATGCTGCTGTAAGTCTTCTAATGGCAAGAGGATACTCTGCTCTTATATAAACAAAACCCTTTTTAGCTCCAATAGCATATCCTCCAATTAGCATTCCCTCAATTACCGAATGAGGACTCCCCCTCCATAATACTTCTGTCCATGAAGGCTCCAGGATCTCCTTCATCTGCATTACAAACAATATACTTTTCTTCCCCTTTTGCTTTTTTTCCAAGCTCCCACTTTAAACCTGTTGGAAAACCTGCTCCACCTCTACCTCTAAGACCAGATTTTTTTACCTCTTCTATTACTTCCTCAGGTGTCATCTCCGTAAGAACTTTTGCAAGCGCGGAGTAACCATCTCTTGCAATGTACTCTTCAATATTTAACGGATCGATAAAACCCACATTCCTTAGTGCTATTCTTACCTGATTCTTAAAGAATGGTAATTCATCAATAGTAGGAATTGATTTCTTTAGTTCTGGTTCCTTAACAAGAAGTCTTTCTACTACTCTACCTTTAAGGAGATGTTCGTGCACAATGTCTTTAGCATCCTGTGGTTTCAAGCGAATATAAAAAGTACCTTCAGGATAAATAGCCATAACAGGGCCTAAGTCACAGGTTCCAAAACAACCTGTCTCAATTACCTTTACCTCGTCATAAATTCCTGCCTCTTTAAGCTCTCTCTCAAGGGCGGATTTGAAACTTTCTTCTCCTGCTGAAATACATGCTGCTCCTGCGCATATTAAGATGTGTGCTCTTTCTGGCATTTCTAAACCTCCTTATCCTATAATGTTTCTATATTTATTCTGTAGAAAGAACATCTTCAGCAACAACTTGTCCATTAACAATATGTTGAGCAATAATTTTTCTTGCTTTCTCTGGAGTAACATGCTTATACAAAACCTTAGGACCTCCTACTTTTTCCACAGATATTAAAGGTTCATACTCACAAAGCCCAATACATCCTGCTTGAGTTACTATAACATTTTTCAAATTTCTTTTTTCTATCTCATCAAGAATTGCAAGTAATGTCTCTCTTGCTCCAGCCGCAATTCCACATGTACCCATGTGTACTACTATTTTGTCCTTCCCCTCAGCACTCCTTGTCTCAAGCTCAGCCTGAGCTTTTTCTTTAATTTTCTTGAGATCCTCAATGGTAAGCTTCTTAGTCATATTTACCAACCTCCTAAATGCTCATAAAGATATTTTTTTAGTAAAAGAGATAACCTCTAAACTATTTATAGGAACCTCACCTAACTCCTTCTTCAACTCTATAGTTGAGAAATCAAAAACATCTCCATTTTTTTCAAACCTAAAACTAAAATTCAAATCAGGATTTGTAGCTATTATGGATAAGATAGTACCCGGAAGATCACCTAATGGTGGAAGATCAATACAATGGTAAGGAACTTCAGCAATAATCTCAGTTCCTTTCCCCACTTCTGATTTAATTTCAAGACTACCGTCACAATTTCTTATTAATTCCCAGAACAGGGGAATTCCCAAACCTACTTTTCTAGTTTTTCTAGTAGTAAAAAATGGATTTTTTAATTCCTCCAACATTTCAGGAGGAATTCCTTTCCCATTATCTTTTATCCTTAACATCAACTTCTTATTTATTAGATCCTTTTTCATCTCAATATATATATCCTTTGCTCCAGCCTCTACAGAGTTTTGCACTAAATCAAGCAAATGAAGGGATAATTCTTTCATTGATGCTCTTTCCTAAAATTTTCTATCAATTTCTTCAGCTTATCAGGAGTTAATTTTCCATATACTTCCTCATCAATCATAAGAGCAGGAGCCATACTACAAGCACCAATACATCTCACAAGATCCAAAGAGAAATAACCATCCTCAGTTACTTTTCCTTCCTTCAAACCCATTTGCTCTAAAGCCGTCAACAAATCTGCTGCCCCCTTAACATAACAGGCAGTACCCATACAAAGTCTGATTACATGCTTTCCTTGAGGCTCCAATCGGAAGAAAGAATAAAAAGTAACTACTCCATAAATTTCACTTAATGGTATCTTTAACTTTTCAGATACCATTTCTAAAGCCTCTTTAGGAAGATAACCAAATTTCTCCTGAATAGCATGTAAAATCATAATTAGAGATCCTTTGGTAGAAGAAAATCTGTCTAAGATTCTCTCTACTTCTTTCTGGGCATACTCTGAGAACTTTAATTCTACAGCCATAGCTATACCTCCACTTTTTCTATTTTTATAATTTTGTTTTTAAGACTCGTAAAAACACTTTCAACTGTAAGTTTATCTAAGCCTATAAAGGTTCTCGGCTTTTCAATATCTCCTATATAATGCGCGTCAGAGGAAATTATGAAACTATCCTTCTTTGCCACTAAGTAAGGATTACTCTCAAGAAACTTATCAACCCTCGCATTCTTTGATAGCTCAAGTAAATCATAATCTAATCCCTCAGGTATAAAACCAAGATTAGAAAGTACACTAAAACTATTTTTATCAATATGAGCTAAGATCACAATTCCCCCAAATTTTTTAATCAAATTTACAACCTCTTCTAAAGAGAGTTGTATAGAGGTTAGTAATAATCTATTCTCAATTCTTTCTACTTCATCTTTTTCATTAACTACTACCTGTACTCCAAAAAGATCTTCATTATTAGTTTCTTCAGGCAGATAATTCCAAATTTTTTTTTTGAAAATTGTAAGCAAGTTCATAATCTTTGAATAATGCTAATACATGAACCTCTTCTTTAGTCTGAATTTCCATTCCAGGAATAACCAAAATTCCCAACCTCTTTCCCCAGTAAGAAACTGCAGGAAAATTTTCTACCATATGGTGGTCTGTAATTCCCATAACACTTAGTCCCACTTCTTTAGCTCTCTCAACTATCTTCTTAGGACTCATATCCCAATCTCCACAAGGAGAAAGTATAGTATGAATATGAAGATCTACTCCAACCCATTTCAACTATCCTTACTCTCCTCTCTCGCTTTTCCCTTCATAACTGCAGCTTTAATACCATGAGAGTACAGAATTCCACTTACCTCAAAAACTATCTTTTCGGTACTTACCAAAATTATTCCTTTCTCCTCAGCAAGTTCTATAACTTCCTTAGGTACAACTTTTCCCCTACATATTATTATCATAGGAATATCTAATATCTCTGCAGTCCTTATAATTTGTGGATTTGTAATTCCAGTAATAAGCACCACATCTCTCTTATCCGATGTGACCATTGCAAGAACATCACTCATAAGATCTGCAGCAAAAGCTTTTTCGATTTCGATCTCATCAAGTTTTTCTTTACCTGTTAAAACTTTTCCATCAATTAATTTTACCAGTTCTATGCCTTTCATTATATCCTCTTTACCCCTTTTATTCCTAATTCATATAACTTACCCACAATATTGAATGCTGTATCCTCAGTACATGTAATAATAATCTTTTCTTCTCTTGTCCTTTTTAATAGTTTCCTCATCAGGCTTTTGACCAGCAACAAATATTATCATCTTTATACCCGCAAGAGTCGCAACAGCTATAGTATTTACATGGGTCTGTATAGTCACCCATACAGAATTCTCTGGAGCATTAGCCATTACAAAAGAAAGCAAATCACATACTATACCACTCTCTATCTCACAATCTTCATCATAAGGAACAATCAATTTAAGCTCTAACTTATTTATCAACTCACTGACCCTCATTATCTTCTGACCTCCGCTTTAAAATAACCGAAGAGGATCTTCTAGATAGCTCCTCCATTTCTTTAGCCATTTCCCATAATTTTTCTTTTAAAAGGAAGATACAATCGTATATTTGAGCATTACCTCTTACAATATCCTCAGCTAAAGAGGCACATGTCGGTGATCCACAAGATCCACAATCAAGACCAGGAAGAATTTCAAGAATTCTTTTCATTTCATCCATCTTTTTAAGAGCCTTACTTATATCTTCGTCTAATTTCCAAACAGGTCTCGGCGAGATAGGAGATGTTCTAACTATTCTGGAGATATGCATTTCGGAAAGATCTTTTAATAAATCACTATTCTCAATTTTTCCTTTATTTAAAGCCTTGTAAATAGAATATATCCTTTTCTTTGCCAAATAATAACTTTCAGGATTTAAAACACCTCCTACACATCCCTCTTCACAAGCCCTAAGCTCTAAAAATTTTACATCCTGAATTTTGTTTCTCTCTAAGTCTTCAAGTACTCTTAATATTTTGTCTATACCTCCAACACTTATTGCTTCTTCTTCATTAAATATTTGAGCTTCACCACCTAATGTTCCTGTAAGAATGCCTTTAGGATAAAACAATTTTTGTACACCTAAATTTGCTTCTTGAAGTTCTTTTTTGACTTTTAAGTAGATATTATCTATACCTATTATAAATTCAACTGTATCTTCTTTTATCTCCTTTAAATAACTTGCAAGAGCAGGACAAGGAGTAATATATACTAAGTTCAGGCCTTCACCAGGATGATCTTTCTGCCAGTGCTCTCTTATAATCTGGCTCATAATCTCCACTGGAGATTTAAAAGGAGCTAAGTTAGGAATAAGCGTAGGAAATCTCACTTGAATTAGCTCAATTATTGCAGGACAATAAGTAGAAATCAAGGGTAAGTTAGGAGAAGAATTTACATAATCTAAAAGAGCACTCTCAAGTAAATAGATAGCATAAGTAGTATCCCATACCTCTTTTGCAGAAGTAGCTTTTCTAACCGCCTCTTGGATATCCCCAATAGAATACTTAGTAGGAAATTGAGAATAAAACTCAGGAGAAATAATAACTACTACATTTTCGAGATAAGCAATACTATCCAATGTATGCGTAAAACCAAAGGGAGCATGATAGGGGCAGACCCTAATACATTCTCCACAATCAATACAACGATAGGGAATTATTAAAGATTTACCATTTCTTACTCTCATCGCCTCGGTAGGACAATGTCTTATGCAGTGAATACAGCCTCTACATCTTTGAAGATTTATAGCAACAGAATGAATATATCTTTCAGACATTCTTTTCCCTCTTCAAATAAATTCTTGAGTGGACTGTCGTACCTCTACCTACTATGGAATCGATCTTAAGTTCATCGGAAGAATTTTTTATATTGGGAAGCCCCATTCCTGCTCCAAATCCCATTTCTCTTATGTTATCAGGAGCAGTAGAATAACCTGGCTGCATTGCAAGTTCTATATCGGGTATTCCTGGTCCTTCGTCTTCTGCTACAATATCAATATATTCTGGAGTTACCTTTACTCTCAAAACTCCTCTATAAGCATGAATTACAATATTCATTTCAGCCTCATAAGTCACTACTGCAACTCTCCTTATAATATCAGGGCTTATACCCAATTGCTGCAAGGTCTTTTTCACATTACTTGATGCCATCCCTGCTAAGGCAAAATCTCCTCCCATTACTGGATACTCCAGAACAAGCACTGCCTCTTCTTTTTTTTCCTCTTTTATTCCCTCTATATCTTCAATATCTACAAGATTCAGAACTATATCTTTAGTGCTTAATATTCCAAGAACTTTACCTTCTTCATCAACTACTGGAAATCTACCAAATCTAAACTGTCTAAATTTTAGCAATGCCTCATAAAGATTGTCATCAGGTTTCAAGCATTTAGGCTCTCTCACCATATATCTCTCACAAGGAACATTCAGATCACCTTTTACTAAAGCTTGGATAACATTTTCCACAGTTACGAGACCAATAAGTCTTTCTAAATCATCCACAATGGGTATAGCATCAATTCTTTTAATTCGCATTATCTCTTGAAGAGAACGCATATCCTGGTAAGGTCTTAACCTTACAATATCAGTATTCATAATATCCTTAACTTTTATATTTTCTAAGATATTCTTTTGGGATCTTCAAGAATCAACATCTACCTTCTTTCCTCTAAAACCAGCTATGTATAACAATCCACAAGCTTCATACATAGGGTACTTAGTCGAAAGCAAAGGTAAGTTAGAATTGCGAGCAAGTTCAATCACATCCTTAGGAGGAATTTTTCCTCTTACAAAAACCACTCCTACAAGATCAAGCATTTCCGCCGTCCTTATAACTTGTACCGTTACAAGACCTGTTAGAAGTAAAGCTCCTTCCTCTAATAGACATAGAGCATCACTCATAAGATCAGTAGCTCCAACAAGAGATATCTCTTTGTTTAAATGTTCCTCCCCGCATAGTACTTGAGCTTTTAAGACTTCTTTAACCCTCTCTAAGGTCATACCTTCTCTCCTAATTATTATTTTCTCTACTTTTTCTCATTTAATTTAAACACAATTATAATTGTATTGTCAATAAAACTTAAATATGATATAATTTTAAATTTTTATTAAGTATACCTATATGGGGTAATAACTAATTGATAACTTTTTCTCAATTTACTACCTAATTGTTCAATTATTTCACAATAATATACTCCTGATGGGTATTAAATAAGAAAAATAAATGCTATAATTAAAAATATGGGAAGGTTAAGAATTGGAGTAGCATTAGGAAGTGGTGGAGCAAAAGGTCTATCTCATATAGGAGTTCTTAAGGTATTAGAAGAGAACAATGTAGAAATATCCTTTGTAACAGGAAGTAGTATCGGAGCAATAATAGGTGCATTGTATGCTAAGGGTTATTCTCCTAAGGACATTGAAAAATTAGCCAATAACATTGCAGAGAATAAACAACAATTTTATAACTTATTTGATTTTTCAAAATCTCTCCAAGGAATAATTAAAGGAGATAAGATCTTAGAGTATTTAGACACCATATTAGAGGGAGTCACCTTTGACAAATTGAAAAAACCCTTTACCCCTATCGCAGTAGATTTGATCACAGGAGAAAAAGTTTATATCCAAGAAGGGAAAGTAGCTGAGGGTATAAGAGCCAGTATGTCTATCCCCGTAATTTTTCAACCTTTTTCGTGGAAAAATAGACTCTTAATAGATGGAGGAGTTCTTTCTCCTCTTCCTGTAAAGGATTTAAAAATGTTATATAAACCTGATATTATAATTGCAGTAAGTCTTACAACAAAAAAACTAAATGGACCCCAAAAGAAAACATAAATATTGATATACCTTTTCAACCCAGTACTATCACTGAAAAAATTACTTATTCTTTATCTACAAAACCAAAATTTTTCAAAGAGTTTACAAAAAAGATTAAATCCCTTATTAAACCCATCTCTATTTGATGTATTAATGCAAACCATAGACATAATGAACTATGAACTTAGAAAGAAAGTAATAAAAAAGAAGCAGATATTGTAATAAATCCAGATGTTCAAAATTATGGAACTTTTGATTTTGACAAAGCAAAAGAATTAATAGAAAAAGGCGAAATTGCTGCAAGAGAAAAAATCCCTGAAATTTTGAAGCTTATTAAAAAGAAAAGAAAAAGATTTATATTCCTTTAAACAAACTTTACAATTTCTTCCAAAGATAATCTAGGTCTTGGAGAAGGATCTTCTGCAGGATAACCTAAAGTCATTAACTGAATTACCTCCGCTTCTTCTGGTAGATTTAGTAACCTTTTTAACTTTATCTTGATAAAAGGAACCAATCCAACAAGTTCCAAGTCCCTCTTCTACTGCCTGAAGATGAATATGAGTAAGAGCTATAGCCACATCAATATAATGAGCTGGAACACCACATCTCATAATATAATCCTTCTCTAAAACATAGGCTACAATTATGATAGGAGCCTGAAGCATAAAAGGTTGATGCGGAGATGCTTCTCTAACCAATTCTTCTTTTACCTTTTTATCTTTAACAACAATAAATCTCCATTCTTGGCGATTTCTTGCAGATGGAGCAAGCCTAGCAGCTTCAAGTATTCTCAAAAGCTTATCTTCCTCCACATCTCTATCTTGATATTTTCTTATACTTCTTCTTTTGCTTATAGCCTCAAACACATTCATATTTTTTTACCCCTCCTTATCCAAAAGTTTCCACCTTTCTCCCATCATTCTAAGTCTTCTAATCCTATCCTCAATAGGTGGATGAGTACTAAACAGGTTAGACATCCCACCCTTTAAAGGATTGACTATGTAAAGAGGTGCAGTCATTGTATTTGCTCTTTTCACTGGTTGAAAATTTTTAGATATTTTCTCCAATGCAGAAGCAAGCCCCTCCGGATATCTTGTTAGCATAGCAGCATTAGCATCTGCCATATATTCTCTTTGTCTCGAAAGGGCAAATTTTAATAGTGTGGCAAGAAAGGGTGCTAAAATTGCAATCACTAAAGAAACTATTCCTAAGATATTTTCTATCTTTATCTCTTCTTCTCCGCGAATAATAAAAAGATCTCTTTAAACTATCTCCTAATATCACAATCAACCCTACCATAACTGCTGCTACAGTTTGTAATCTAACGTCATAATTTTTAATATGTGAGATTTCATGAGCTATTACTCCTTCAAGTTCTAATCTATCAAGAAGATCTAAAAGTCCTTTAGTTACAACAACCACCCCACTTTTCGGGATCCTTGCCAGTAGCAAAGGCATTTGGAGAAGGATCGTCCATAACATAAATTTTAGGTAGTAGGTATTCCTGCAGCAATACTTAACCCTTCTACCACATTCAAAAGATACGGAAATTCCTCTTTAGTAGGTTCTCTTACACCGCTATATTTCAAAATTATTTTATCACTATTTTTATATGCATAGTAGTTGACAAAAAATACCATTAAAAAAGCCACTAATATTCCAAATTCTCCCAATTCAAAGTAAGATACAATGGCATAACAAACTAAAAAAAGCAGAATAGAAATAACAAAGATAATAATCCAGGTCTTCCTCTTATTAGCTTCTATAGCCTCATAAAAGGTAAAGGGCTTCATATTAATTTAGAAGCTCACTTTTACAGCTCTTCTCTCTTCAGGGTTCTCTACCTCAAAGTATTCCTTAGGTTTAAAACCAAAAATATTAAGCAATAATAGAATTAGGAAAAACTTGCAAAGATTGATTATAAATCATCACTGTATCGTTATAAAATTGTCTAGCATAAGCAATTTTTGACTCTATTCCTGAGAGTTCCTCTTGCAGCATCATAAAATTTTGGTTTGCCTTAAGCTCAGGATAATTTTCTGCAATTGCAAAAAGAGTCTTCAAAACAGAACTTAATCCTTCGTTAGCCTGAGCAGCTTCTCCTGGAGTCTTTGCCCCCGCCATCTGAGCTCTATACATAGCTATCTTATCAAAAACTTCTTTTTCGTGAGAAGCATAAGCCTTAACTGTCTCTACAAGATTTGGAATTAAATCAAACCTTCTTTTCAATTGAACATCTATTTGCGCCCACGCATTTTCTACTCTATTTCTTAATACCACCAAGCGATTGTAGATAATTATGACAAAAGCCACAAGGAAAATAATTACACCTAAAACAATTAAACCAATCATTGATTCTTTTACCCCCTTTTCAAAATTTTTATTCTATGAATAACTACTCCCAGCTCTTGAGATATTTTAACTGTTCTTCAGTTAGAGAATCAATGTTAATATTTAGGCTATTCAATTTTATCATTGCTAATTCCTTTTCCATATCTTCAGGAACAGAGAGTACACTTTTAGGGAGTTCTTTTCCTTTTTCCAAAAGCCATTTCATAACAAGAAACTGAAGACCAAAAGAAAGATCCATTATCTCTACGGGATGTCCATCTCCGCCAGCAAGATTTAAAAGCCTCCCATCAGCAATTACAAAGATCCTCCTACCATTTGGAAGCCTGTACTCTTGTATGTTATCTCTAATTTCTCTCTTCTCAACAGCAATTTTTTCAAGAGCTTCCATATCTATTTCCACGTTAAAATGTCCAGCATTAGCGAGAATAGCACCATCCTTTAAGTTATAAAAATGTTGCTCATTTATAACTTTAAAGTTACCAGTAGCGGTAATAAATACATCCCCAATCTTTGCAGCTTCGTTCATAGGCATTACATCAAAACCATCCATATGAGCCTCCAAAGCCTTGATAGGATCTACTTCTGTTATTATGACCTTTGCTTTTAAACCTTGAAGTTTATGAGCAATACCTCTTCCTACCCATCCGTATCCTGCCACAACAAAATTCTTACCAGAAACAAGCAGATTAGTATTCCGCATAAAAGATGCTATGGAGGACTCTCCTGTACCATATCGATTGTCAAAAAGAAACTTCAATCTCGAATCATTAACAGCAACAACAGGAAAATCTAGACCTCTATCCTTTAGCAAGGCCTTTGCTCTATTAACTCCAGTAGTGGTCTCTTCTCCAACTCCAATAAGCTTATTTTTTAAATGAGGAAACTTCTTATAAAGCATTACCGTTAAATCAAATCCATCATCTATTATCAAATCTGGTTCTCTTTTCAAAACTTCCTCTAAGTTTTCTTCGTATTCTTTTAAAGTTTCTCCCCTCCAAGCAAAAACCTCAACACCTTCTCTAACAAGATAAGCAGCCACATCATCTTGGGTAGATAACGGATTACTTCCTGTACATACCACTTTTGCCCCACAATTCTTAAAAGCAAGAGCAAGCCTCGCTGTTTTTGCCTCTAAATGGATACACATACCAATAGTTTTACCTTTAAAGATTTGAGAGGAAGAATATTTATTTTCAAGAGTGTTAACTACAGGCATGAAGTTTCTTACCCATTCAACTTTCCTTTCACCAGATTTCCACAAATTGATATCTTTAATTCTACTCATGTACCCTCTCTCTTCTCTTCTGATTTATAAAGACTTCTACTTCACCTTTTAAAACCTGTAAAAATAAATTGCCTCCCACATTTCTATTCTCTTTCATGTAGTTTTCTATTCTGTCTTTCTCAAAAGATAATACTTTAATAAAATCATCAAGAGTAAACACAGGCAAACCAAAATCATTTATTTGTTTCTCAAGCTTAGAAAATTCTTCCTCTAAGATAGATTTTAGTTTAATCGCTCGAGTTGATTTGGGATGAAGAGAGGGCAAATAAAGATTCTTTTTCCTAGTTTGATATTCCTTCTCCATTAGAGATATCACATCCAGAAGCTCCTCATCAGTAAAAGTAGTAAATTCTAAAAGGAATTTGTATATTAAACTCTCAAAATACCAAAATAAATCCCATTGTTTAGGTTGAAAATCAGCAGGTTTTTCTTCAACTCTTAGAATAGAGTACAATTGAGCTTCTTTAAGATAAACACAGTCTAAAGGACAATTTATTTCTTTCATTCTCTTTGTCCCACAACATTCAGCGCATATAAGTCCCGAAAGAGCAGGACACTTTCTCTTCCCTTTTCTCTTATTGCATACCACACACTTACTCATAACAGTTAGATTATACCATATAAGACTTTAAAAAAAAATTAATTGAATAGGAATCCATGTAGTTATATAATACTTACACTAAGAAACAAAAACCTACAAAAATATTAGAGAGGTTTAATTTGGAAAGGGCAATAATTATCAAGGAAATTGAATCCCTTAAAGAAAAACTTACTTAGAATGGGAAGCATCGTGGAAAAGATGCTTCACAAAACTCTCGACTCTATAAAAACCAGAGACTTAGATTTAGCTCAAGAAGTTATAGAGACGGACAAATTAGTAGATGAGTATAACTGGGATATAGAAAACCAATGTCTTAAAATATTATCTCTTCATCAACCCGTAGCAAAAGAACTAAGAATAGTAGCCTCTACCATGAAAATAATCAAAGATTTAGAAAGAATAGGAGATTACTCTGTAGATATAGCTAAATTTGCATCGAGTCTTTTGAAATACTCTTTTGATATCCCCCTTTCAGACATAATTTCCTTAGCTACCTTAGTAGAAAGAATGGTAAAAGATGTAATAAGGGCCTACTCAGAACCTGATTTAGAACAACTAGAAAATATCTCCTCATATTACAATTTTGTCTTTCTCAAGTATCAAGAGATATCCAACGAACTGCTTGAAGAAATTTATAAAAACCCCATACTAACCCAACAAATAATTCAACTTATCATGATCTCAAGATATTTAGAAAGAATCGCTGATCACACAACTAATATAATAGAACTTATCTACTACATAGAGACAGGTGAAAGAAAAGAACTCCACAAGTAAATCATGTATATATTAAATGAGAACTCCCTATCAGTAGAAGATTTTATCCTAATCTTAAACTCTGAACAAGAAATCGAAATATCTGAAAATCTAAAAAATAAAGTCTTTTTATCATCGAATCTACTGAAAGATTATTATGAGTTTCTGGATAAAAAAATAAACCTTGAAGACTATGAAGAAATTGATAGTACTGCTTTTTTAAGCGATAAAGAAGTAAAAGGAATTTTGCTTGCTACCATTTACACATCAGCAAATAGTAGTTGTGGGATAAGTTATAAAGTTTTAGAACAATTAATAAATTTACTTAGAGAGAATATAAAAATACCAGAAATCTCCCTATCTACGAATCTAAAAGTAGCCACTCCCAATTATCATTTTCTAAAGTATTTAGAAAATATAACTCTCCTTGAGAGAAAAATCCTACTTAAAACCTCTGCATATATTCCTGGTTTTATCTGCTCTTATTTTGAAGAACTTCAATTAATAAAAAAACTGTTAACAATCTCTGCGATACTATACTTTAATTATCCATATATTGACCCCTATAATCTAGCTTTAACTCCATGTTTACCCTTCATAAAACTTGCTGAAAATATAAATTCATTCTCTAATCCTAAAAAGGAAGACCAAACCATAGATCCCCTCTTATATTCAGCGCTCTCTCTCCTTTATAAAACCTTAGATGATCTATATGAAATCTTAAACATACAGCTAAATTCTTCCCATTATCCATATATCTTTATACCTGAAAAGAATAATTTTATTGAGAATCTCTTAGTAATAACTCAAAAAAAATACTTACTCGAAAGTCTCAAAACTTTACTCCTAATAATAGATAAAATATTTAAAGACTTGTTTATAAGAATTAAATTCTCCGAGGAAAACAAAAGCAAAATTTATGAAATCTACAACGCATTAAGAGAGAGTGATGAACCTCTTCTAAGTTTTAGAAAAAAAGTTAAAAGATTACAAAAAGGCTTTAGCTCTTATTCTAACTAACTATACTCTCACCTGCTCTACAGAAAAACCATTAGATAAAATACTTAGATCTTTTATGTTAGAAAAAAACATAAAAAGCTATATAGAGCTAACACCTTTCCTAAATGATCTCTTGAAAACTATCGAAGAAAACATCAACGAATTATATTAAGCTCACAAGATCCTTCACAATTTTAACTGCCTGATCCATCTTCAACATACCCATATTCAAGACCATATGATATAACTCAGGATCATTCCAATCCACGTTATAGAATCTGTATAGGTATTCTTGAGCTGCTTTGTCTTTCTCAGAAATATATTTTAAAGCATCCTCTCTAGTCAAACCTTTTTGTTTCATGATATTTTCAATTCTAAATTCAAGAGGAGCAATCACTCTTATATGTAAAACATGAGGAAATCCTCTCAAAAGGACCTGTCCTCCCCTTCCTACAATTACCACATTATCCCAATCGACAAGTTTTTTAATCACTGCCTGGACAAAAGTAAGAGAACTCTCCTCATCAAAAACCTTAGTTGTTAAAAATACCTTACCCTTTTCATCTCTATCCCTTACAGTAATGGTACCAACAGGACTTTTTCTACCAAATAATTGTTCAAAGAAACTCCTCACTTTGTAATTATCTTCATTAAAATCTATAACTTCTGCTTCTGTAAGTCCCGAAGAAACCGCAATCTCTGTCATAAGAAACTTATCAAAATATCTATAACCAAGCTCCTTAGCAATCTTCTCTGCCAACTCATCTCCTAAACTTCCTACTTGGCGAGAAATTGTGATAACAGCCCACAAAAAACCCCTCCCCCCATACAGTTAGAACTTATAACCTATCCTTCTCAAAAATTCCTTTCTATGCTTTATATCTTCTTCTCCTTCTACACCTTTAGGTTTTATACCATCTATAACTCCAATAATTCCACGTCCAACTCCATCATCTACTATAACAACCTTTAGAGGATTAGCTGTAGCAGCAAAAAATATTGACCACCTCAGGTACATGCTTAATAGCGTTTAAAACATTAATAGGATAAAAGTTCTTTATAAAAATAATAAAACTATGCCCTGCTGCAATTTTTTGAAGATTTTTAACTGCAAGATTTTCCATCTCTTCATCAGTTCCCACATGTCTTATAAGAGCAGGACCTGAAGCCTCACAAAAAGCAATACCAAATTTAGCTCCTGGAACAGTGTTCACAATGGCCTCATATAAATCTTCAACAGATTTAATAAAGTGAGTCTGCCCAATAATAACATTTACCTCAGCAGGCTTCTCAATTTCTACAATTTGAATTTCCATCCTTTTCACCCCCAAAAATTATTATTAAAAAGATAGGCAGGGTTTTCCCTGCCTATCTTTTTATCCTTAGTTTATCTTCGCTTCTTCAGTTATCTTCTCAAACTCTATTGTATTTTTCTCTTTATTATAAACTACCCTAATCTTATCTCCTTCTTGAATTGCTCCTTCAAGCATAGCCTTAGCAAGCTTTGTCTCAAGTTCATTTCTAATCTTTCTCTTGAGCTCTCTTGCCCCAAACTCAGGGCTATATCCTATCTCAGCAAGAAAATCCACTACTGACTCATCAAACACGAGCTCTATATTTTGAGCCCTAGCCGTTCTTCTTACTCTCTCAAGTTGTAACTTGACAATATCTCTGACCTGTTCTTTAGTTTAACGCATGGAATACTATTATTTCATCAATTCTATTGAGAAATTCTGGTCTGAAGTATCTCTTAAGTATATCCATAAGCTTTTCTTTAAGTTGTTCATAGCTTAACTTATCTTTTCCTGTAGCAGTTAAATTAGCCTGAATAATGTCAGATCCTATGTTACTTGTCATTATAATTATGGTATTTGTAAAGTCCACAACTCTTCCTTTTCCATCAGTAAGCCTTCCTGCGTCAAATACTTGTAACAATATATTATGTACATCGGGATGCGCTTTCTCTATTTCATCTAAGAGAATGACACTATATGGTCTTCTACGTACCTTCTCAGTAAGTTGCCCTCCCTCTTCATATCCTACATATCCTGGTGGTGCACCAATCAACCTTGAAACAGTATGTCTTTCCATATATTCACTCATGTCAATACGAATGATAGCATCTTCATCTCCAAATACTGCCCATGCAAGCGCCCTTGCAAGCTCTGTCTTACCTACCCCAGTAGGACCAAGGAACAGAAAAGTAGCAATAGGTCTATTCTTTTCCCTAAGACCTGCTCTTGCTAACCTTATAGCATCACTTACTGCCTTTATAGCTTCATCCTGCCCTACTACCCTTTCATGAAGTTTTTCCTCTAACTTTAATAATCTCTCTTTTTCATCAGTAGTAAGCTCTGTTACAGGAATACCAGTAAGTGAAGAAACTATTTCAGCTATATGTTTAGCTCTTACTTCTGGAACATCAGATGCTATTTCTTTTTTCCACGCCTCAGTTTTTTCTTGTAATTCCTTCTCTAATTTCTGGATCTGTTCTTCAAGTTCCTTTGCTTTATCATACTGTTTTCTCGAAGATGCATATTCTTGCTCCCTCTTCAAAGACTGAATCTTAGCTTCAAGTTCCTGTATTTCGGCAGGTCTTGAAGTCATCATAATTCTTACTCTAGCAGCCGCCTGATCTATGAGATCTATGGCCTTATCAGGCAAGTATCTGTTAGTGATATACTTATCTGAAAGCTCAGCAGCAGCAATTATAGCCTCATCAGTAATTTTTACCTTGTGATGAGCCTCAAACCTATCTCTCAAACCTCTCAATATCATTATTGTTTGCTCTACTGTAGGCTCAGAAATGAAAATAGGTTGAAATCTTCTCTCAAGAGCAGGATCCTTTTCAATATATTTTTGATATTCATTCAATGTCGTGGCACCAATTAAGTGGAGTTCTCCCCTTGCTAATGCAGGTTTAAAAGCATTAGCAATATCTAAATTTCCTTCTCCAGCGGCACCTGCCCCCACAATAGTATGAATTTCATCGATAAATATTATAAGGCTATCTTGGTTGGCTATTATCTCATCCAAAATCTGCTTAACTCTTTCTTCCAACTCTCCTCTATACTTTGTTCCTGCAACTAAAGTATTTATGTTTAACTCAACTAGTCTTTTATCTCTCAAAACTTCTGGAACTTCTCCTTTAACAATTCTTTGAGCAAGTCCCTCTACAATTGCTGTCTTACCTACACCTGGCTCTCCTATAAGCACAGGGTTGTTCTTCTTTCTTCTTGCAAGAACTTCAATTACAGTCTCAATTTCCTTTGCCCTTCCTATCACAGGATCTAACTTACCTTGCCTTGCCAATTCTGTTAAATCACGAGAGAACTTATCAAGAGTTGGAGTATTAGACCTTCTAACTCCTTTACCAGTCTCTTTGCCTCTACCTACAACTTTTATAGTTGCTTGTCTTAAAGCTTGCGGAGTCAAACCATATTTTCTTAGAACATTAGCAGCAAATCCTTCTTCTTCCTCAGCGAGCCCTATTAAAAGATGCTCTGGTCCTATATAATTATGCTCCAGATCCCTTGCAGCCATAAAAGACTCTCTCTAAAGCACTCTTTAGTCTTGGAGATATATCTACTTCTACCTCTTCCCCCTCAGGCTTAAATCCACCCTTGGGAGCATTATTGTCTATATAAGCCTTAATCTCTTGTGGAGAAACCTTAAACTGCTTTAAAATCTCATTCACTACGTCATTATCCAAGAGAACATAGAGTAAATGTTCAGTACCTACCTGCTTCTTACCAAAATCAATTGCTTTTTTGGCAGCTTGCTGTAAAAGATCCTTTGATACATTACTTAAATAATCATTCAAATCTATAGATTCTCTCTCTCTTCCTAAGGATCCTTCAAAGGGAAGACCAAAATCTTCTCCAAAAAAGTCTCTAAAAAGATCCCCAAAGAAGAGAGATTCTAAAGGAGAATAAGATCTTTCTTGTCTCCTTTGTTTTGCATAACATTCTTCGCATATATCAAGAATCCGTCTTTGGCCATTTTTTATGGTATAAACCCTAATGGTTGCAGGGTTTACTCCACATATATCGCATAATTTTCTACTCATGATATTCTCACCTCCTCAATTCTATTATAATTAATCTTTTATTTGTTTGGTATATAAAAACTTTTATGCTATATATTAAAACTATATATATATTATTCTATTATTTTCCCTTTGTCAACAGTTTTAAAAAAGAAAAAATAAGTATATAATTAAAACCATGAGGGAAATTCTTGAAATAGCTATAAAAACAATTAAAAAATCTGGTCATATACTTTTAGAGTATATAAATAAAGAGAAAGAAATAAAACTTAAAGGAATATCAAACTTAGTAACCCAAGTAGATAAACTCTCTGAAGAGAACATCTTAAAATCTATAGAAGATAATTTTCCCAATCATTCAATACTAACTGAAGAATTGGGCCTAATAAACAAGAACTCAGAATATATATGGATAGTAGACCCATTAGATGGAACTACGAATTATGCTCACAACTTTCCCTTTTTCGGGATAAGTGTTGCTCTTATTAGGAATGAAGAAATATTATTAGGCTTAATCTATGATCCAATAAGAGATGAGCTGTTCTATGCCATGAAAGATGAGGGTGCATATTTAAATGAAAGAAGGATAAAAGTCTCTGAAACTGAAAAAATAAATGATTCTCTCATTAGCTTTGCATTCCCATATGAGCTAAGCCTTGATGAAAAAAATTTTCTTCCATTCATAAACTTTTCCTCAAGAACTCACGGAATAAGAAGAACAGGATCCGCAGCATTAGAAATAGCCTATGTTGGTTGTGGAAGACTCGATGGATTTTGGGTCGTAAAAAACTAAAACCCTGGGATATTGCTGCGGGTATTATTATAGTAGAAGAAGCAAAGGGAAAAGTAACTGATTTTTCTGGAAATAAGATTAATATTTATACTGATAATATCTTGTTTTCAAACGGTAAAATACATGAAGAAATGATAAAAATTTTAAATTTGGGTAAAATTCTAATTAGAGATGAGGAATTTTGATCTATTATATTTTGTTAATATAATTTTACATTTTGTCTCCATATGCTATATCTTAGGAGGCTCTGGATTCTTTACTCTTTTGTTATTAAAAATTAAGGATAAAGAATCCTCTCTAAAAACTTTAAAAAGCTTTACAGATTACCTTCCTTTTTTCATGCTTCTATATACTGTAACTACTTTAGTTTATGTTTTTGTAGATAAGAATATAATCCTAAATTTTGAATACGACTTCAATGTAAGATTATTAGTTAAATTCTACATTCCATTTTTCCTTGCCTCAATATTACTATCAATTCATCTTCGTAATAAAGTTATTAAACTTTTAAATCTTCAAATTCCATTAATCCCAAATCGTGAATGGTGGAAAATAAAGATTGATATATCTGTCCTAATGGAATTTTATTTCGTAATTTTAATAATAGAAAGTTTATTAATATATCTAACCTATTTTGATTAATAACTAATAGGTGCGCCCGTAGCTCAAAGGGATAGAGCATCGGCCTCCGAAGCCGAAGGTTGGAGGTTCAATTCCTCTCGGGCGCACCAAAAATTACTTAACCCAAAATCTTATGGTAGTTCTCCAAGTTGAACCAACTAGTAAATCCACTTTGTAGAAGTGAATAAGAGCACTTCCCTGATAAACTCTCTCAAATCCCTCCTCAGATAAAGATACAGTCTCTATTGGATATCTATATAAACTAGCCTCTACATCTAATACACACTCTAATTCTATTCCTATACCAGAGAATATTTTCCAATTATTAACTTTCTCTATACCAAAAGAAGAGAGAGGATATTTTTGATCACCTATCAAAAAATAATAATCAGGATGATTAGGAGCTAAAAAGTTCAAATTTATTTCCCATCCGAAATTTAGACTTATAGGTGTTTCTGAAACATTCTTAATCTCATACACCACATCAACAAAACTTTTATCTTTGTAAAGAATATAACTCTTACAAAGCTCAAATCCTCTAAAAACTCCACTGAATAAAACTCTAATTTTATTCTCATCTTTGTTTATTTCATAATCATAATTTTCATAAAAACTATCAACCTCAAGCCTTGAACTATCTTTCCATAGATCTTCAAGGACAGGCTCACTCTCAAAAATCTTTTCGGTAAAAGAAACTCTCCTATGATTATCGTAAAATAGAATATTTTCTAATCCTTCTTCTTTAGCAGTCCATCTCTCATGTATGCTTTTCCCCTGAGCCTCAGATGTCACATAAGATAACTTAGAATGATAGGCTTCTTTTCTTCTAGTTAAAACATTAGTGAGATTGAAAGCCTTAGTCTTAAAATCCCATTCAAGTACAGATCCCCCATGATTTGGCGAAAGATATAGGTTAAAAAATGGAGATTCAACAATTATCTCGTCATTTCCATCACAATCAAAATCAAAGATATTAAAGCGTAGCTCACTATTTTCCAGATAATTTTCCGCTTTAATCAAATGTTCATATATAGCCGTCCTCAGATGTGGAAGATAAAGACCCCCAAAGATACCATGCCAATATGCATCGTTTGCTTGTCCTTGAAAGACCTCCTCCATCGCCTTTTCCTTAACTTCTTCATTAGGAGAATCTTGAACTTTTTTCCAAACATAGAGCATTTTCTTTTGCATTTGATTAGATTCGTCATATTTAGCAAGAAAATTCCTCCAAAAACCACCTTTTACATAAGGAGAAAACTTATCCCATAAATTCTCTGTTTTAAGTTTTTCTACTAATTCTTCGAGTTCTTTCTGAGCTTCAGGAAACAAAACCCATTCCATCATCTCTCTATAAGAAGCTGTGGGAAGATATATTCTTCCCTTTGGCTTTACCCTTTGCATATAGGCATATAAATTAACAGGTGTTACTAATAAAAAATTTTCTTTTATCTTACTCACAAATCTTTCCAACCAACCCTCTTCATATACAGTCCTGTAAGTATCAGGCCAAAGCCCAAATTTCTCTCCATCATCAAATAAAAGAGCAATTTTACTTTTATCTTCTGAAGCAAATTTATCGAGATATGTGATAGTTTCCTCTGGATCAGCAAAGGGAATCAGGTATCGTAATTTCATACTTATGGGAAACACCGCAAGCTTATATCCTTGCTCCTCCATAAGATAATAACCAAAAAGAATCTTCTTCCTTTAATCCCACAGAAAAGAAATGAGCATCATCTACTACCACATATTCAATACCTGCTTCTACAATATATTTCACAAGATGAGGTTCCCAAACTCTCTCAGCAAGCCACATTCCCTTAGGAATTTGACCAAACTTATCGTAAATATATTTGTTTAACTTCTTTATTTGCTGGACTTTATCTTTATCAGGTATTATGGGTAAGATCGGCTCATAGAAACCTCCACTTACAAACTCAATTTGTCCCCTTTCTGCCATAATCTTTAATTTTTCAAAATACTCAGGATGATTTCTTTCAAGCCAAAGAAGTAAAAAACCTGAAAAGTGAACATTTATAGGAAAATCAGGATATTTAAAGAAAAAATCAATAAGAGGTTTGTAACTCATTTCATAAGCTCTTTCAATTACAAAATCAAAATTACCTACAGGTTGATGGTTGTGTATTCCTAATGAAAAATATATACTTTTAGTCATCTTTTACCTCCTTTCAAATATTTTATAATCTATGAAATTAAAGAGAGAGTCTTTATCTTCAAGTTTTTTCAAAAACTCAAATTCTTTCACAGAGACTTCAAAAAGCTCAAAGTAAGTCAATAAAGTTTTGTAATTTAAATAATGTTCTTCGAACCTTTTATATCCATATTCCTTGGCCTGACCAGTAGTAATTAAGAAAGGCCAATCACTACTTTCTAATAATAATTTTTCTCTACAAATTTGTTTCACAACCTTTTCCTTCCATAAATTTAATTGAGCATTTTTAACCTTATCAATAAAATTCTCATTTTCTTCCTCAATTTCATAAATCTTTTCCCATAACCTTACTGTTTCATCGTTTAACCAAACCTCGTGTTTTCCTCCCCTCCCCCAAGAAGACTCAGGAAGTTCAATTCTTTCAAGAGGAGGATATTTTTCGAGAGCCAAAGAAGAATTTATACTTTTGACTTTTTTACTTTCATGTAATAATTCAAAGACTCGCTCTAAAAACCATACCCCTTCGAACCACCAATGTCCAAAAAGTTCAGTATCATACATCGCTGTTATTATTCCATCGGTATTAATTTCCTCTTCTAAAATACTAACAAAATGTTCCGCATGCTCATATACTCTCCCTTTTGCCACCTGAGGATCATAAACATCCTTTTCTCCAAGATCTTTTCTCTTATCAGTTATCCTCCAATATTGAAGACCTGATCTTTCTGACTTTTTATGAAACTCTCTATAGACTCCATCTCCTGGATATCCCCACTCTGCAGACCAAACTTGCATACCTGTTCTACTATCTCTTCCAAAAGCAGCCACATTACTATTTGAAACCCAATAAGGTCTATAAATATTCTTATCTATCTTTTCTCTTTTCGAATTTAAATCAGGATAATTTAAAGCCTCTCCTCCAAGAATAGTATGTGTATCCACAAAGAAGTAATGTATCCCAAGATCTTCAAGAAAGTTTTCAATTCCAGGTTTATAAGCACATTCAGGAAGCCATATCCCTCTTGGAGATCTTCCCATATTTCTTACATAAGTTTCCTTTCCCACGTAAAGCTGAGCATATATAGAAGAGCTTTTCTTTAGCAAAGGCAAATATGCATGAGTTGCAGAAGAGGTAATTATATCTAAATATCCTTCATCTTGTAATTTTCTCCAAAAGCCTAATACATCCATAGAGATTTTATGTTTAAAAAAGTCCAAAATTTCACTGAAATAATTAATATAGAACTTAACAACTTCGACTTCTTTCCTATCTTCCTTACTATATATTTCTAACTCCTTTTGAACAGATTCTATTTTTGTTTCTATATATTTTTCTGTTTCGTATATCATATAAGAATCCAGCATTTGTTCCATAAGAACTGGCGTAACTCCTAGAGTTAATCTAAAATCTATGCCTTTATCAATTAATCTATAAAAAGCCATAGAAAGGGGTATATAGGTCTCCAACATAGCTTCAAAAAACCATTCCTCTCCAAAAGGCCATCTTCCAGCTTTCTTAACATAAGGAAGATGGGAATGGAGAACTAAATTAAAATACTTTTTTATCATGACAACCTCCCCACTAACACATGTTAATTATTAATTATTAAAGAAGGGGGAATTTTGATCCCCCTTCTTAATCATAAACCCAAATACCCCTTTCCCTTTACTTCTTCTAAATTATCGCAACCTGAGTTACAGGATACAAAAAAGATGCATTTTTTCTTAAATCAAACATTACCTTCACATTTTCACCCATTCTTGCTTTAGTCTCAGATCCTACTCTTGCTACTACACTTACTGGACCATTTATAAGATACAAATATACTTCAGTTCCCATAGGTTCAAGTACCTCTACTCTCATATCCGCTACAGCTTCAGGAATAAGATCTTCAGTCTTTATAAGACTTACTTCATATATATGCTCAGGTCTTACCCCAAGTATCACTTTTTTACCAAGATAATCTTTGGCTTGTTCCGCAACAAAACTCTGCATATCAGCAGGAATACCAAGCTTGAAACTACCCAAATCAAGAACTCTAGCATCAGAGGACAATGTAGCATCAATGAAGTTCATTGGAGGACTTCCTATAAAACCTGCCACAAATACGTTGTTAGGCTTTTCTATAAACCGTTAAAGGTATCGTCTACTTGTTGTACCACTCCATCTTTCATTACTACAATCCTATCTCCCATTGTCATTGCTTCCGTCTGATCATGAGTAACATAAATCGTTGTAACCCCAAGAGTTCTTTGAAGTTTCTTAAGCTCAGCTCTCATCTGTACCCTTAATTTCGTCATCTAAGTTTGAAAGAGGCTCATCCATTAAGAAGACCTTTGGCTCACGAACAATAGCACGACCTAAAGCAACACGCTGTCTCTGACCACCTGAAAGTTCTTTCGGTTTTCTCTTTAATAGATTTTCAATTCCAAGCATTTCCGCTGCTGCTTTTACTCTTCGGTCAATCTCACTCTTAGGATACTTTCTTAATTTAAGACCAAAAGCCATGTTGTCATAAACTGTCATATGAGGATAAAGAGCATAGTTCTGGAACACCATTGCTATATCACGATCTTTAGGTGGAACATCATTAACAACTTTTCCATCAATATAAATATTACCAGAAGTAACTTCCTCTAATCCTGCGATCATTCTTAATGTAGTTGTCTTACCACACCCTGATGGGCCAACCAATACAATAAATTCTTTGTCTTTAATATCAAGATTTACATTATTTACCGCTATAACATCCCCAAATTTTTTAGTCACATTTTCAAGCTTTACCTCTGCCATTTCTCCTACCTCCCTAAAACTTTTCTATTAAAAAATCTAATAAATGAAGCATGCTTTAACAGAGAGCTACAAATTCTTCTTATAAAATACCACCTCCACTATTTGAATATTGAAGCGTAGGGTAGGAGTTAAGGCGGGTATTCAAAATTGGTGCGCCCGAAGGGATTCGAACCCCCGACACGCGGTTTAGGAAACCGCTGCTCTGTCCTACTGAGCTACGGGCGCTTCGGGAGTTTTTAAGTAAACCATAAAGGGAAATTTAAATTTATATCAAATTCAAACTCTCTCAATCTTAAGTTTATTCTCCTTTATGTTATGGTGCGGACGGAGGGAATCGAACCCCCGACGCAGGGATTTTCAGTCCCTCGCTCTACCGACTGAGCTACGTCCGCACTCTTGAGTAAATTATACCAGATAAATACCTTACAGACAAGTACCTATTGGCCTTTAGACCTCAAAGGTATGATTAATTTTTGCCCTACAACTAAATAATTTGGATCCTTTAATTTATTTACCTTAGCTATTTCTCTCCAATCAACACCATATTTTTGCGCTATTCCTATCATGGTATCGCCAACTCTTACTTCATAAATTATCTCATCCGGTTGCCTTATTTCTTGTTGCTTCACTTCTTGAGGATTTGACAAGCTAGTTGAATTTGTAGCACCTTTATAAGTCTCTGTACTTGCAAAAGTTTGAGTCAAGGTATAACTTTCCACATTCGGTTTAAATCCTTTACTGTTATTATCCACAATCTTATCCGGAGTCTCAAAATATGGTCTTTTTTCAAGAGAAAATAATTGGCTCGTCAAAAAGGCTATAAGCAGAAAACTTATACTATAAATTAATATTTCTCTTAAAAATCTTTTCATAAATTTTCTCTCCCGTTAATAGATAGATAGGAAACAGAGCCAAGACTAAAGTCAATAAAAATTCTCTTACACTTAACCTTTCCAAATTAAAAAATCTTATCCCTATAGGAGTAAACACTACAAGAACTTGCAAAAACAGAGAAAACAATACCGCAAGAGTTAAATACTTATTAGAAAATCTCTCTCTAAAAAGACTTTTTCTCTTTCTTAAAGACAGTCTTAATGCTTGAAATATTTGAGAAAAAACAATACCTGTAAAAGCCATAGTCCTTCCAGTATTAATGTTCTCCTTACTTCCTATCACAAAAAGCACAAAAGCCGCTATACCTATAAGAATACCATCGATAATAATATTTTTCCACATACTCTTATTAATAATCCCTTCATTCAATTTGCGAGGCTTTCGACTCATGATATCTTTCTCAGGGGGCTCGACTCCAAGAGCAAGAGCAGGAAAACCGTCAGTCACCAAATTTATCCATAGAAGCTCTATAGGAGTCAAAGGTAAAGGATAGCCTAAAAATACACTTAAACTAACCACTAAAATTTCGCTAAAATTGCAAGATAACAGATAATAAGTAACCTTTCTAATATTATCAAAAATCCTCCTACCCTCTTCCACTGCTCTGACTATAGTTGCAAAACTATCATCTAAAAGCACCAAATCAGAGGCTTCTCTTGCTACATCGGTCCCCCTCAATCCCATTCCTACCCCTATATCTGCCATTTTCAGAGCAGGAGCATCATTTACTCCATCTCCAGTCATAGCCACTATTTCTCCTCTTTCTTTTAACTCTTTTACTATGTTCATCTTTTGCTCTGGAAGAACTCTAGAGAAAAGTACCACGCTATCCCAATCAAGAGAATCTATATCTTGCCTCTGTAAATCTAATCCAGTATAGGTAGATCCACTATCGACATCTATACCTAAATCTTCAGCAATCTTTTTAGCAGTAAGTAAATAGTCTCCTGTAACAATAATGGGTCTTATGCCTGCCTCTTTACATTTCTCAATAGCCTCTTTTACACCTTCTCTCAAAGGATCCATAAAAGCTATAAAACCTAAAAAGATTAAATCCTTTTCCCATTCATCTCTTTCATCAATCTCATCAAACTCTCTTTTAGCAACCGCAAGAACCCTTAATCCATCTTTAGAAAGAAGATCCTGAATCTCCATAAATCTTTTTCTATCTTCAACACTCATAGGTTTTATCACATTCTCTTCTTGGTAAGTATTACTTCTTTGTAATATTTCTTCTCCCGCACCTTTTACACACAATAAATACTTGTCTTCAGATAAGACCTTGTATAAAATACTCACTCTTTTTCGAGAAGAATCAAAAGGAAGCTCATCTACTTTTGTTAAATTCTCAGGTTTATTACCATAAGTCTCTTCAAAATTCTTATAAATTGCTACATCTAAAGCATCTCCTATATAACTACCATCACTAGTTACTCTTACACTACTAGCAAGAAGCGCTGTCTCAAGTATATCTCTTATCTTTTCCTTTTGTTTCTTATAGTCTTTTTTTTCTACCATCTCCCCGTTAGGCAATACTATTTTTACCAAATCCATTTTATTTTCCGTCAAAGTTCCTGTCTTATCAGTACAGATTACAGAGGTTGCTCCTAAAGCCTCTACCGCTGAAAGTTTTCTCACTATTGCTTTCCTCTTAGCCATCTCTTGGACTCCAATGGCAAGAAGAATGGTTATTACTGTAGGTAAACCCTCAGGTATTGCTGCAACAGCAAGGCTTACTGCAGTAAGAAACATATCAAAAAATTCTCTTCCTTGTATAATTCCAATAAAAAGAAGAAGAGCCACCAGGGATAATATTACATAAGTGAGCTGTTTTCCTAATTTTTCAAGTTCTTTTTGCAGAGGAGTAGGTTCTTCCTCCATCTCTGAAAGCATTTTAGCAATATCTCCAAGAGCTGTGTTTAAACCAGTCCCCACAACAACACCTTTGCCTCTACCACTTACGACTGTGGTTCCTTTAAATGCCATATTAATTTGATCTCCTAAAGTTATATCTTCTTGAGCAACAAAATCTGCATCCTTTCTTACAGGAACCGATTCTCCTGTCAATATAGATTCATCTACCTGTAGATTGTTAGTTTCAATCAACCTTAAATCAGCTGGTATTTTTTCTCCTTCCTCAATCAAAACTATATCTCCAGGAACCAATTCTTCAATATCTACTTTTATAATTTTTCCATCTCTCAATACATTTGCTTTTGGAGAAACATAAGATTTAAGAGATTCAAGGGTTTTTTCAGCTTTATATTCTTGAACACTCCCAAGAATAGCATTAATTATAACAATAATTAAGATCGCAACAGCATCTTTTATCTCTCCAAGAAGAAAAGATATTAGAGTTGCAATTATAAGAACAATAGTAAGAAATTCTTTAAATTGACTAAAAAATATATTTATGAAACTTTTTGATTTTTTCTCGGGGATTTTGTTTTCTCCATATTTTTTCCTTCTTTCTTCGACTTCTTGCTCTGCCAAACCCTTTTCAGGATCTACCCTTAGTTCTTTCAGCACTTCTTCTTTTGTAAGTTTATACCACAAATAAACTCCCTCCTTTTTCAAAATCAATTCTTACTCATCCACGAAGAAATACTTTTTCCACCCCTCATTCTTATCACAATCAAGATATCTTGTCAATCTAAAATAATAAACATTTTTAGGAGGTTTTGGTTCTCTAAGTAACTTCATATTAGCTTCTTCCAAAGTTTTATCGCCCTTCTTATGGTTACATTCTTTACAAGCAGTAACCAGATTTTCCCAAACAGATTTTCCGCCAAGCCTTTTAGGTATCACATGATCAATAGTCAACTCACCACCCTTTTTGCCACAATATTGACAAGTATAATTGTCCCTTAGAAATATTCCTTTTCTTGATAATTTCAGCTCTAATCTTGGCCTTTTCACATAATAAAGAAGTCTGATAACCGAAGGAACCTCTATTTCCATGGAAGCTGATTTTACAAAACCACTGTTGGTTTCTATAGTCTCAGCTTTTTTTTGCATAATAAGACTTATTGCCCTTTTTACTTTACATACATCCAAGGGTTCGTAATTACTATTGAGTACTAATACCATTTCGTTAAGAATATCATCCATAACTATAAAAAATTATATCATAATTTAATAAGCACCTTTACCGAAGAGGACTGAGGGAATAGTTTTCAAAATAATTTTTATATCCAATAAGATGCTCCAATTCTGGATATAGTAAAGATCAAACTTAATTCTTTGAGAATAATCTACATCACTTCTTCCACTTACCTGCCAAAGGCCTGTTAAACCTGGTTTTACCCTTAATATTTCCTCAGCATATTCTCCATATTTTTCCAGCTCTTTATAAGTAACTGGTCTTGGTCCTACTACACTCATCTCTCCTTTTAAAATGTTGAATATTTGAGGAATCTCATCCAAACTAAACTTTCTTAAAAACTTCCCTACTTTTGTTACCCTTGGATCATTCTTCAACTTAAACTCTTTTTCAAATTCTTTTTTTAATTCAGGATATTTATCAAGGATCTTATCTGCATCCTTATACATGGTCCTAAATTTCCAAAGATAAAAGGGTTTACCATATCTCCCAACCCTCAAATGTTTATAAAACACAGGTCCAGGAGAATCTAATTTTATAAGAATTGCTATTATTAAAAAAAGAGGCGAAAAAACTATTAAGCCTAAAGTTCCAAGAACAAAATCCAGAGCTTCTTTTATATATCCCTGGAATCCCTCAAGGGCAGATAATTCTATCTCCAATAAAGGTATACCACTAATCTCGTCAAAAGAAATTCTTTTAGCAAAAATTAAATATCCTTCTGGAACCACCTTTATAGATATACTTCTTTTCCTCTTCAAGGAAACTAATTTCAACAATTCATCATCAGAGATTTTTCCTGCCACAATAATCTCTTGTATGTCTTTTTCAGAGACAATTTTCTCAAGATCACTAAAATCTAAATTTTCTCTATCTATTGTCTCGTATTCTGTATAGTTTCTATTCCTCTGAGATGAAATTATAGATCTTGCAAATTCGTTGTTGCCAATAATCAGAATCCTCAACGGTTTTTTACCCAAAATTGTCAACCTTAATATATAAAGAACTAATCTAGAAAGAAAAGTTAGCAAAAGAGCAACTCCCCAAGTTAATATAAAGACCAATCTTGAATAGGAAAACCCCCTATAAAAGAAGGATAAAGAAGATACTATAAATACTCCCAAAGTGATAGCATTAACTACTGGATAATAAGAGAAAAGTATTTTTAAAATTGTAGGCTTTACTAAAAACGAGCAAAATAATCCATAATATTGTAAGTACAATGCTTACAGTAAGATAATAAGGAAAAAATTGCGGTGCTTCATTTGGCTCTACATAGAAGTAACTAACTCTACTTAAGAGATTAAAACGAAGGTTATAAGCAATAGGAAGAGCAAGACTTAACAAAGTCAAATCTAAAACAAACAATATTAAAACAAAGAGAGCATTTAATCTTTGTTTTTCCATCTCACTTGCTAAATATTCTTTTTTGGATTATAAAAAGAATTATAGAAATTGTCAAAAGGGAGGGAAGTATGAGAAAAACGATTCTGATTTTTATCGTCCTTATTTTTATAGTTTCACCAGCTTTCTCCCAAGAATGGGGAAATCTTGAAATTAGTACTGAGGTTAATTCCGTTTACGGCCAAGACTATATCTTTTCCGTTGAAAAATGGTGGAGCGAGAATTTAGGTGCAGGACTTTTCTTTATTTTATAATCCCAATTCAGTTTTTTCCTATAAGATCTTCCTTCAAACCTTATATATAAAGTTTATCTACGGAAAATTCTATCCTTATCTTAATCTCATGACAGAGAATCTAGAATTAAAGGGACATCAAATTAGCTTTTATCTTTACAACAATGAGATATTTTACCTTTCAGGATACGGAGCAAGAAAATTCTTTGATCTTCCTTATTATTACCACTTACCCAACGAAATCCCGTTAAAGATTTTAGGTTGGAACTCTAAAATCACAGACAACAAATATATTAACCTATCATTAACATCCATTAATGATGGACAAGAAAATTATTTAATTGATATCTCTTTATTAAATAAAGCTAACCTTCCCCTTGGAAATATAAACATAATTCAAAATGCCAGCCTATATCTCAAAGATTCCGTCATTTATGGAAGTATATTAAATAGCGCTAGTCTATCTTTAGGAAGTTTATCTATAAAAGGACTTTTGGGATACTTAAACCCTAATACTCCTTCTTTCTGTATATTTGATCCTGGTGACATAGGAGGAATTATCAGCCTAAGTCTACCTTTGTCCTCAACAATATTTCCAGAATATATGCTCGGATATTTTTACAACTTTAAAGATTCAGAGCACAAATTTAATTTGGGAATAAATCTGACCTGCAATCTATCTAATTATCTTAGCTTGTCAAGCTCTATTAGATATGTATTATCTTCAAAAAATAATAACTGGAGCTATATGCAATTAGCGTTAAACTTTCCAACTTTACAGGGTACGATGTGGAACAGTATATATTTAAAATATGAAAAGAATACAACTCAAGAGAATACAAGTCTTGGCCTTAAAATAACCTATCAATTTTAAAGGAGGCTAAAAAATGAAAAAAATTCTTAGTTTTCTTGTAATTCTTCTTCTAATACCCTCTATAATTTATGCACAAACAGGAGAGGACATTTTTAAAGAATCTTGAGCAAAAAATGGAGCTCTGCAAAGGATATAAGTATGAAAATGACTATAACAGTATATTCTTATTCAAGTAAAGGGNAAAGCTTACCTACAAAAATGTCTATGGAGTTAAAAGCAATAAAAAATCCTGAAATATTGAGAATAGACTTTACAGAGCCAGCCCTTCTTGCGGGACAAATAATTTTAATTGACGGGGAGAAAAAAATTACAAGAATGTATTCACCATCAACAAAACAAATAATTGAAGCACCTTATACTACTACCCAGACCTACACTATGTCTTTCTCCACATTGCCTATGGTTGGAAGTAAAGATGACTTCTCCTTAAAAGTGGAAGAGATAACAGATAAAAATCAAAAGCTCTATAAAATCACAGGAGTTCCTTTAAAACCAGAGTTAAAAACTAATTACTCTTACTTTGAGTTCTATATTACCAAAGATTACTACCCTACAAAGATAATAATATATGATGTTCAAAATAGACCTTATATTGAGATCTTATGGCAAGATATAAAGATTAATTCTAACCTATCTCCAAATGCCTTAAGAACTCTTCCACAAGGAAAAATAATAAGACAAAAAGAGCCATTAAATCTCAACGCAACTATGCCTTTTATGACTCCATCAAAATAGAGGAGGGGATTCTATTAATCCCCTCCTCTATTTCTCATTTCTACTAAAGCTACCGCAAAAGCACCATATATACCTACATCTTCGCCTAATTCTGCTTGAACTATATCTACCATATCTACAGGCACAAGAAAAACCCTCCGCTTAACCACTTCTCTTATTTTTTCAATTACATCTTTACCTGAAAGCCCAATACTTCCACCTATAACCACTCTTTCAGGCGAAACAATGGTAATAATATTTCCTATGCCTATACCCAAATATTCCATAGCGTTATTCCAAATCTCTCTCGCAACTTCGTCCCCCATAAGCATAGCTTCCCTAACATGCTTCGCAGTTATTTTTTCATTTTTCGCCCATTGCTTTAATATAGTATCCTTTCCACTATTAATTTCTTCCATTGCTCTTTTAGCTATAGCAGTGCCCGAAGAGAGAGCTTCTAAACATCCTTTATTTCCACAATTACATAAAGGACCATCAGGAACTATGGTTTGATGCCCCACTTCTCCAGCACTATCCCTTACTCCATGTACTAAACTACTATTTATAATAATTCCTCCACCTATACCAGTGCTTACTGTAACATAAACCATATTTTTTACTCCTTTTCCAGCACCAAAAATATATTCTCCTAAACAAGCAGCATTAGCATCATTGTCAATGAAAATAGGAATTTTCAAATTTTCATAAAGATCTTTCTTTAAAGGTAACACCATCCCAACCTGGGAGATTAGGCGGAGAATATATCTCTCCTTTAATTCTATCAAGAGGACCTGCAGTACCAACTCCAAGAGCTATAGTATCCTTAGTCTTCAACCTTAAAAGTACAGAAACTATATCTTTTAAAATCTCTTTATAACCTCTTTCTGCTCTTGTGGGGAATAAAATCTTTTCTTCTAAAAGACCGTCTTCAGTAAACCTTCCGCAGGCAATCTTAGTACCACCAATATCTAAAGCAAGATACCTTTTCATTCTCCAACCTTACCCCCTCTAAGGTCAATAAGTATTTTTTAAATTCGACTCCAAGAGAAAAATTTCCTAAACTTCCATCACTTTTTATAACTCGATGACATGGGACTATAATCAAGAAAGGATTGTTTTTCATAGCATTTCCTACAACCCTCTGAAGCTTACTATTTCCAATAAGTTCTGAAATACTCTTATAACTTGTAACCTTTCCATAGGGTATTCTTCTTGCAACCTCATAAATTCTCTTAAAAAAAAGAAGGAAGATCAGTCAAATCAATATTTAACTCACCAAAATCAACTTTTTTACCTGAAAAGTAATCAATAAAAAGTTCTCTTCCTGGAAAATTCTTCTCTTCTTCAGATTCATTTGTCCAATATACTCTCTTAATTAAATTTCTTTCATATTCCACTACTATAAACCCTTTATCTAACTTAAGAGCACCTTTCACTTTTTGCCTCTTCCTTAAAAAGTATTTTTCTTAAAAACTTCCCTGTATAAGATCTCCCATTCATAGCAACTTCTTCGGGAGTTCCTTCGGCTATAATCTCTCCCCCTCTATCTCCACCCTCTGGTCCTAAATCAATGATATAATCAGCAGTTTTTATCACATCTAAGTTATGTTCTATAACAAGAACCGTATTTCCTTGATCTACCAGTCTATGAAGAAGATTTAGTAACTTTTCTACATCAGCAAAATGGAGTCCTGTGGTAGGTTCATCAAGGATATAAAAAGTCTTTCCTGTACTTCTTCTAGAAAGCTCAGCTGCAAGCTTAATTCTTTGTGCTTCTCCCCCAGAAAGGGTAGTGGCAGGCTGTCCTAATTTTATGTAACCAAGACCTACATCGTACAAAGTTTCTAACTTTCTCCTTATGGATGGGAAATTTTACNAAAAATTNCAGTGCTTCTTCCACACTCATGTCAAGAACATCTGCTATATTTTTTCCTTTATAAGTTATCTCTAAAGTCTCACTATTATATCTTTTTCCTTTACATACTTCACAAGGGATATAAATATCAGGTAAAAAATGCATTTCAACTTTTACCATTCCCTCGCCTTTACAAGCTTCGCACCTTCCCCCCTTAACATTAAAACTAAATCTGCCTGGCTTGTATCCTCTCATCTTTGCCTCAGGAAGTTGGGCAAAAAAGTTCTCGGATTTCGGTAAAAAGATTAGTATAAGTAGCTGGGTTAGAACGAGGAGTTCTTCCTATAGGAGATTGATCTATCACTATAACTTTATCAATATACTCTGTACCTTTTATTTCATCGTAATATTCGCTTTTTATCTTCTTACCATGAATTGCCCTTTGTAAAGCAGGATATATTATCTCCTCCACAAGGGTGCTCTTTCCAGAGCCTGAGACTCCAGTAAGACAAACAAAGGTTCCAAGAGGAATTCTAACATCTATATTCTTTAAATTTCTTGCCCTAGCTCCTTTAATCTCTAACCATCTTCTTCCTATACTTCTTCGCTTTTTAGGTATAGGTATTTGTCTTTCACCTCTTAAATATTGAGCAGTAATAGAAGTAGGATGTTTCAGAACTTCTAAGAGAGGACCTGCTACTACAATTTCTCCTCCTTTTTCACCTGCACCTGGCCCTATATCTACAATAAAATCTGCCGATCTCATTATCTCTTCATCATGTTCCACAACTATGACTGTATTGCCAAGATCTCTTAAACTCTTTAGGTTCTTAATCAACTTCTCATTATCTCTTGGATGTAAACCTATGCTTGGCTCATCCAATACATATATAACCCCTACAAGTCCTGCCCCAATTTGAGTAGCGAGACGAACCCTTTGAGACTCTCCTCCCGACAAAGTATCTGCAGATCTATCAAGGGTAAGATAGTCAACCCCTACCTCAATAAGAAAATTTACCCTCTGAAGAATCTCCTTTAGTATTGGAGAGGCAATTATTTTTTCTCTTTCAGATAGGTTAAGGCTCTCAAAAAATTCCCTTAATTCCAGCATATTCATGGAGGAAACATCTGCTATATTTTTTCCATTAATATAAACCGACAAGGCTTCCTTTTTAAGCCTCTTTCCATTACAAACACTACATGGAGAAAATACCATAAATCTTTCATAAAAAGTACCTCACATCTTCAGACTCTGTCTCTTGATACCTCTTGTTAAAGATATTTATCAAACCCTCAAAATGCCTATATCCATCTATATCCCAATCGGGTAAATATACCTCAACCGCAAAAGGAACTCCATAAAGAAGAGCCTTTAATTGGTTTTCAGTAAAAAACTTCAAAGGAGTATCAAGAGTAAAACCCAACCTTTTCCCAACGTTAGTAAGTAAAATCCTATAATATGGTGAGATTTCTTTTCCCCATGGAATTATAGCCCCTTCAGAGATTGATCTCTCATAGTCCAAAAGAAGGTCAGGATCAAACTCCTTTTTCCCACCAAGTCCAGAACAAGCAGGACAAGCACCATAAGGACTATTAAAGGAAAATAGCCTTGGAGTTATCTCTCCAAAGCTGAAACCACATATGGGACAAGAAAAATTCTCACTAAATATGTTTTCTTCAAATTTTCCATCCTCCAAATACTTTTCAACTAATACAAGCCCCTCACTAAGTTTTAAAGCAAGCTCTACTGAGTCTGCCAGTCTTGTCCTTACATCGGGTTTTATTACCAATCTATCTATAACCACATATATATCGTGCTTTTTATTTTTATCTAATTCTATCTCATCTTCAAGAGAATACATTTCTCCATCAATCTTTACCCTCAAAAATCCTTCTTTTCTTAAATTATCCAAAAGTTTTTTATACTCACCCTTTCTTCCCCTAACCACAGGCGATAATATCTGAATCCTTGTACCTTCATCCCAAGACAATATCTTTTCCACAATTTCCTGAGAGGTTTGAGCAGAAATCTCTATACCACAGAAAGGACAATGAGGCTTTCCTATATTTGCAAAAAGAAGTCTAAGATAGTCATAAATCTCTGTAACAGTACCTACCGTAGATCTAGGATTCTTTATGACGGTCTTCTGATCTATAGAAATAGCAGGTGAAAGTCCTTCGATGACATCCACGTCAGGTTTATTTAGCTGTCCTAAAAACTGTCTTGCATAAGTAGACAGAGATTCCACATATCTTCGCTGCCCCTCAGCATAAATAGTATCAAAGGCAAGGGATGATTTGCCTGAGCCACTAATACCAGTAAATACTATCAACTTATTCCTCGGCAAATCTAAGTTAATATTCTTTAGGTTGTGTTCTCTAGCCCCTCGTATCTTAATATACTCGCTCATAACCTTGTCTTCTTTTTCAATTCATTTTTTAATTCTTTAATCTGATCCCTCAAATAGGCAGCCTTTTCAAAATCGAGTTCTGCAGCTGCTTCATACATTTCCTTTTCAAGTTGTTTTATTACCTCTTCAATCTCATCTATAGATAACTTTTTAGAGACTGCTTTATAATCAACTTTTTTCTCTGATACTGCTTCAACAAAATCAAATACCTCTTTTACTGGTTTTTTAATACTCTTTGGAGTTATACCATGAGCCTGGTTATATTCCATTTGAATTCTTCTTCTTCTTTGTGTCTCTTCAATAGCTTTCCTCATAGAGTCCGTTATCACATCTGCATACATTATTACCTTACCATTTACGTTCCTTGCAGCCCTTCCCATTACCTGAATAAGAGATCTTTCTGATCTCAAAAATCCTTCCCTGTCTGCATCAAGGATCGCCACCAAAGATACTTCAGGAAGATCAAGCCCTTCTCTAAGCAAGTTTATTCCTACAAGGACATCAAACTTTCCAAGTCTTAAATTCTGCAAAATTCCTGTTCTTTCCAAAGTTTCTATCTCGGAATGGAGATAAGTAACATTGATACCAAGATTTGAAAGATACTCAGCAAGATCTTCTGCTGTTCTTTTGGTAAGGGTAGTAACAAGTACTCGCTCTCCACGAGCTACCACCTTTTTTATCTCAGATATTAAATGGTCTATCTGTCCCTCTGTAGGATGCACTTCTATTTCAGGATCAAGAAGTCCTGTAGGTCTTATAAGCTGTTCTACAACCTGTTCTGACACTGACAACTCAAACTCTGCAGGAGTAGCAGAAACAAAAATTACTTGAGGAACTCTTTCCCAAAATTCCTCAAAGGTTAAAGGTCTATTATCATAGGCAGAGGGTAATCTAAAACCATACTCTACCAAATTGTCCTTTCTCGACTTATCACCATGATACATGGCTCTAAGTTGAGGAATGGTTAAATGGGACTCATCGATAAATACAAGAAAATCATCAGGAAAATAATCAAGAAGGGTATAAGGAGGCTCTCCTGGTTTTCTTCCATCAAAATGCCTTGAATAGTTTTCAATTCCTTTACAATATCCTACTTCTCTCAAAAGTTCTATATCATAAAGAGTTCTTGCCTCAAGTCTTTTTGCTTCAAGAAATTTACCTTGAGATCTCAACTCTTCAAGTCTTTCCTCAAGCTCTCTTTTTATAGACTCGATAGCTCTTTCCATCTTTTCTGTAGGAGCTATATAGTGAGTTGCAGGATATATAAAAACCTCATTAAAATCAACAATTCTTTTTCCATTCAGAGGATCAATCTCTGAAATCCTCTCAATGGTATCTCCCCAATACTCAATCCTTATAGCGGTCTCTCCGCCTATGGGAAAAAGTTCTACTACGTCTCCTCTTACCCTAAACTTTCCTCTAGTAAATTCATAATCGTTCCTTTCATACTGAAGTTTAATAAGTTTTCTAAGTAAAGTATCTCTTGGAAGATCTTCTCCTCTCTTTACCATAAGGATCATTTCTGCATAATCGGTAGGAGAACCTAAGCCATATATACACGAAACGCTTGCCACTACTATTACATCTCTCCGAGACAAGAGAGAACTTGTAGTACTATGTCTCAACCTATCTATTCTGTCATTAATATCTGCATCCTTTTCTATATAAGTATCCGTTTGGGGAATGTAAGCTTCGGGTTGGTAATAATCGTAATAGCTTACAAAATATTCCACAGCATTGTAGGGAAAAAACTCTTTAAACTCACTATAAAGCTGGGCTGCTAAAGTTTTATTAGGAGCAATAACCAGGGTAGGCTTCTGTACATTTGCTATAATATTTGCCATGGTAAAAGTTTTTCCAGAACCAGTAACCCCTATAAGGGTCTGATATCTAAGACCCCTCTTAACTCCTTCGGTAAGTTTCTCTATAGCCTGAGGCTGATCACCACAGGGTTTGAATTCAGAAACTAATATAAATCCACTCATATTTACTCCAAATTTTTATTATATATCATTCTGTATATGGTTGAAACTCTTTCTTTAATTTGATTTTTAGTACTCTCTATATCTTTATCATTGTAGATTACAAAATCAGCTTTTTTAAGCTTTTCTTCTATAGGGATTTGAGCTCTTATTCTTGCAACAGCATCTTCTTTTGATATATTATCTCTATTAACAATTCTTTCAAGTTGAAGCTCAAATGGAGCGTAAACAACCCAGATTTCATCAAACCAATCTTCAATCCCCACTTCAAACAAAAGAGGAACCTCCACAGCAATTATATCTCTTTCCTTAAGCTCTTCTAATTTCTTTTTAATTTCTTCTAGGACAGGCGGGTGAAGAAGATTCTCTAATTTTCTTCTTGCATCAGAATCTGAAAAAATTAATCTTTGCAAGTTTCTTCCTATCGAGGTTACCTTTATCAAAAACATTATCCCCAAAAATTTCTCTAATTTTCTGCAGATAATAAGGATCTTTCTGAAGCTCTCTTACAATCTCATCAGCACTTATGACAATTATTCCAAGTTCCTTCAGAATATTACTTACAAGAGACTTTCCTGTGCCAATACCACCTGTTATACCAATCTTATAGCTCATTTTAATTCAGCAAGATTTTTACCTACCGAGATTTCAACTACAAGAGGAACCGAAAGTTCTACCACCTTTTCCATTTTTTCCTTTGCCATTAAAGGAGTAAATTCCATCTCCTCCTCTGGCACTTCAAGAATAAGCTCATCATGAATTTGAAGGAGTATTCTTGACTTGAGTATTTTTATTTTCAATCTCCTTGTAAATTTCTATCATGGCAAGTTTTATAATATCAGCAGCTGTTCCCTGAATTGGCGCATTTATTGCTATCCTTTCATAGGCATTCCTTACCTGTTTATTTATGCTCTTAATCTCAGGAATATATCTTTTTCTGCCAAATAAGGTTTTAACGTACAGTTTTTCTCTTGCCTCATGAATAGTCTTATCTATAAAAAGCTTCACTCTTGGATAGTGCTTAAAATACGAGTCTATAAATTTCTCTGCCTCTTCTGGTGTAATACTTACAGTCTCAGAAAGTCCAAAAGAAGAGATACCATAAATAATTCCAAAATTAACGGCCTTTGCCCTTGACCTTAAAAGATCATCAACTTCTTCCTCTGGCACTCCAAAAATCTCCGATGCTGTTCTTCTATGAATATCCTCTCCTTTTTGGAAGGCAGATATTAATTTAGGCTCCTGAGAAAGATGAGCCATAATCCTTAGCTCTATCTGAGAATAATCAAGAGATACAAGAAAATATCCATCTTCTGACACGAAGGCTCTTCTTATCTTTCTACCTTCTTCACTTTTTATAGGAATATTCTGAAGATTAGGTTCACTACTACTTATTCTTCCTGTAGCTGTACCTGTAGGATTAAATTTTGTATGAACTCTACCTGTTTGTGGATTAACCAGATTAGGAATAGCATCCACATAAGTACTCTTCAATTTATAGAGTTCTCTATATTGGAGGATTTTTCTCACTATAGGATGAGCATTTATTAAGTTTTGAAGCACAGAAGACGACGTAGAATATCCTGTTTTTCCTTTCTTACCAGAAGGAAGTTTTAACCTCTCAAATAAAACTTCAGAAAGTTGTTTTGGAGAATTGAGATTAAATCTGGTTCCTGCAAGTTCATATATCTCTTCTTCCAATTTTTTAATTCTCTCGCAGAATTCATCAGAAAGCTGTTTTAAATATTCCTTATCTACCTTTATCCCCCACTTCTCCATGGAGTAAAGTACAGGGATTAATGGAATCTCTATGTTATAAAGTACAAATTCTAACCCTTCATTCTTTATCCTCTCCTCCAGAATAGACTTTAACGGAAAAAGATAACCAGCGTATTTTTGAGGAATAAAAGAGGTTTTATTTAGATACTCTCCTATCAAAATATCAAGAGAGTGATTTTGTCTTTCAGGGTTCAAAAGATAAGATGCGAGACTAACATCAAATACATCGCCCTTTATTTTACAGTTTAAAAAATGTAAATCTCTTTGAATATAAGAGCCTAATTTTTTTAACATTCTCTGAAGAAATTATATTTTCAATCTTCTTTCTTATCTCATTATTGAAATCAAAAGGAGATATAAAATATCCTTCCCCCTCCTTGAAGGAAAGAGAAATACCCTCAAAAGCCCTATCTCCAAGACATTTAAAGGCAAAGTAGCCTTCTTTTTCTACCTCATTAAAATTGATCTCTTCGACATCTTTAATCTCTATATTTTCTTCCTCTTGAAGATCAGGAAATAACTTTTGAAGAATACTCTTAAGTTCATATCTCTTCAAAAAATCTATTACTTTTTCATCTCTTTTAATCTCGAAGGGTTTAAGAATAAGATCCTTATCTATATTTTTTAAAGTAACAAGTTCTAAATTTCTTTCAATAATATTCCAATTTTTCTCAATAAGCTCCCTTAAATCACTATCCAAAACTTTTATTTTACTTTTAAATTCATCTACACTTGAAATTTTCTCAAGAATCTTTGAGGCCTTTTTAGGACCTATTCCATTTACTCCTGGAATATTATCAGATTCGTCCCCTACTAATACTTTGTATAAGGGAATCTTATAGGGCTCTACTCCAAACCTATCCTTTACAGCTTTTGGATCATAAATAGTAAACTCAGTAATTCCCTTTTGAGGATGTATTAGAAAGGTTTTGTCCGAGACTAATTGCAAAAGATCTAAATCTCCAGAGAGAATATATTTTAAATCATCCTTATATTTATTCACTATAGTAGCTATTATATCATCCGCTTCATAGCCAGGCTCTTCCAATAGAGGTATATCATTTAACCTTAGAAATTCTCTTATCCATGGTATCTGCGCTTTCAAATCATCCTTCATAGGTGGTCTCTTAGCCTTATACTCTTTATAAATCACATGCCTAAAAGTAGGTTCAGGTCTATCAAAGGCAACGCCTACAAGATCAGGATTAAAATCTTCTACGGCCTTTAAAAGTATTCTTATGAAGCCATAAAGAGCATTAGTTAATTCACCATTTTTTGTCTTTAAAGGGGGAAGGGCGTAATAAACCCTGTATATGAGGCTTGAGCCATCAATAATCAGAATCTTCCTTTTGGACTCTTTCTCGGTATTTTCTTGAAAAAGATCCCACAGAGATTTCTGCTCCATAATAAGATTATATAAAATTTTTTTCCTTCAAACTCAAATAATCTTCATTGTGGATAATGAGATGATCAAGAACCTCAATCCCTAAAATTTTTCCAGCCTCAATTAATCTCTTTGTAAAGATTACATCATCTTCACTGGGAGTAAGATCTCCCGATGGATGATTATGAGCAAGAATTATTTTAGCAGAATTCTCCTGAAGAGCATATTTAAAAATATCCCTTGGAGAAGCATACACAATATTCAAATCGCCTTTTGCAATAAGCCTTTTACTCAAACACTTATTCTTTATATCCATATAAATACAAAAAAGATGCTCTTCTTTTAGATCAAACATATCTTCCTTAAAGATTAAAAAAGCGTCATAAGGATTTGAGATGCTTTCCCCAAAGTAGCTCTTTTTCTCAGAAAATATCCTTCTTCCAAGTTCAATACTTGCTTTTATTTGAATAGCCTTGGTAACACCAATTCCAGGATATTTAATAAGCTCTCCTATTCCAACCTCTGCAATTCTCTTTAAACTTCCAAAATCAATTATCAAATTTTGAGCAAGTTCATAAACAGAATATTTTTTATCTCCTGTCCTCAAAATAATAGCAAGAAGTTCAACATCCGAAAGAGCTTTTTCTCCATAATTTAATAATCTTTCCCTTGGTCTTTCAGAAGTAGGAAAATCTTTAATCTTTCTTTTCTTCATCTTCAACAGCAGGAATTTTTTCGATATCTTCTGGATTCAAATTCTCCTCTTTTGCTATGCTTTCTATCTCTTTCTGTTTCTCTAAAATCTTCTTATCTAATTCCTCGATTTCTTTCACAAGCTCAGAAAATACTTCTTTCTTAATCTCTTCCTCATTCTTATATAATTGGTATAACTTTTCTCCAAGCTTTCTTAAAAGGTTATCTTTATTTCCTTCAAGAATAAGAATATCTGCCTTTAATTTTCCAATTTTAGCGAGTTTAGCAGACTCTTTACCAAGAGTTTTTGCCATCTCTGAAATTACTTCACCAGCCTTTTGAGCAGTTTCTCCTGCCTTTTGAATTGCCGAAGCTATCTGAGGCTTTAGAGTATCCCATAGCTTTTTCCATCTGTCCTCTGCCATATTAATCACTCCTTTTCTCCTAATGTAAGAAGGAAATACTGTTAGACAAAAAATATAATCTCTTTATATTATACCTATCCATAACTGTCAATGTATAACGGTTCTCTAAAGGATCATAAGTATAGGAAATCTTGTAGTGATCATTATTTTCATCAGAGTATGGCATGTTGTTGTAAGGATTATCTGGATATTCTCTACCTGGCAAATAATTTAATATCTGAGATTTTAGCTCACTTAAATTGTTTGCAATAGGATATTTCCCTTTGTTATCTGTAGAATACATCTCTAAAGCAACTTGTATAGCCTTAAGAGCACTCCTGGCAGAACTTTCCCTTGCCCTCTCTACATATATAGAGTAGCCTGCTATTCCAACAAGAGCAAGAATTGATATAATTACAATCACCACAAGAAGCTCAACTAATGTAAACCCCCTACTTCCCATCAGCTTAATCTCCCTTAAATTAAAAAATCTTATAAAGAGGGGGCAAGATTTTAAAGTCTTGCCCCCTCTTTGGTAGGAATTTTTTTGTATTATGTTGTTTTTTTACCTAAGAGTTCCCGCACTAGATACTTGTATTATAATCTTCTGGTTATCTTTACCATATCCAGTGATGGTATAGGCTGAATGATCAGTGGATACACTGTAAGTAATCTTATATGCATCTTCACTACTCGCATTACCACCACTAAAGTTATACTCTTCATTAGTTGCAGGATTCTTTGGAAATGCTCCGCCTGGTAGATAATTACCAGAGGTCTTCAAGGTGTAGATTGAATCAGGATAGTATCCTTGATTGTCAGTTGCGTACATTTCAAGAGCTGTTTGTATTGTTTTTACTGCACTTCTTACTGCAGACTCTCTTGCTCTCTCAGTTGCTCCCATAAAGTTTGGAAGTGCTACTGCTGCTAAAATTGCAATGATCACAATGACTACCATCAACTCAATTAGTGTAAAACCTCTCTCTCTTCTCATAATCTAACCTCCTTTTTAGTTAGTTTTTCTAATTAATATTATACCCCTAAAAACAATTTTTATTCATAAAAACATTTAATTTCAAAATGAAATAAATAATATTAAAAAATAAGGGAGATGAGGATAAATCCCCATCTCCCTAAAAGTTGACTATAACCTACTTTATCTCTATCTCGTTGTTCCTGCGCTGGATACTTGTATTATGACCTTCTGGCCATCTTTACCATATCCAGTGATNGTATAGGCTGAATGATCACTGGATACACTGTAAGTAATCCTATACGCCCCTTCACTTGCAGAACCATTACTAGTAACAGTAAAGGTATATGGAGAATTTGTTGCAGGATTGTTTGGAAACTTTCCGCCTGGTAAGTAGTTACCAGTGGTTAATGAGTAGATGTCACCAGGATAGTATCCTTGATTGTCAGTTGCATAAATTTCAAGAGCTGTTTGTATTGTTTTTACTGCACTTCTTACTGCAGACTCTCTTGCTCTCTCAGTTGCTCCCATAAAGTTTGGAAGTGCTACTGCGGCTAAAATTGCAATGATCACAATAACTACCATCAACTCAATTAGTGTAAAACCTCTCTCTCTTCTCATTTTTCGGGTCCTCCTTCCCCCAAAAATTTTTCTTTTGATTAATATTATACCATTTTTAAACATCTTCTATTCATACCAAGGCAAAGAGAATAATTAAAGCATTTCTTTCAACTTCTCCAAAGCACTCCTTAATATTCTCGAAACCTGTGCTTGAGAGATCTTTAATATTTTTGCTACCTCTGTTTGAGTTAAGTCCTGATAAAAAATATACTCAATTACCTTTTTTTGTACATCAGGAAGTTTAGCTAATGCTTGTTCTAAGGCAATCTTATCTTCTATTGGAAGTTTAAAAGACTCTAATTTCTCAGCCCTTATTCTATCCATCTCAATCTCTAAATCTTCCAAAGATACAGTCATCATAGCCTCTTTAATTTTGAAAAGCTCTTCTACCGATTCTACAGTAATATTTAGATGCCTCGCAATTTCCTCACAAGAAGGAGATCTATTTTCCTTTTCCCACACCTCTTTTATAAAATTATCCATCTTATTTATCAAACCCTTAACACTTCTTGGAATTTTTATTTTATCTATTTTATCCCTTAAATGATGCCTTATTTCACCTAATACGTAATGAGAAATGTATGTGGAAAGATCACCCTTTTCAGGATCATAGTTTTCAACAGCCTTTAAAAAGCCAAGATAACCTATTTGTACTAAGTCTTCTAAAGGCTCTCCATAAGAAGTAAACTTTGAAGCCCAGTAGTATATCAGATCATCAAAAACTTCAAGGAGTTCCTCAAGAACTTTTTTATCCCCTGTTTCTCTATACTTTAGCCAAAGCTCTAAAGCGGGTTTTATCATTTTATGTACTGGAACATGGTGAATATAGGTAAGTATAATGCAATTAGCATTCCACCAACTATACCACCCACAAATACCATCATTAAAGGCTCAATAAGAGAAGTCAAACTCTCAACCGCTGCTGCTACTTCACCTTCATAAAATTCTGCGATCTTATTTAACATTTGTTCCAAAGAACCAGATTCTTCTCCAATAGATATCATATGTACCACCATTGGTGGGAATACCTTTGTTTCCCTTAAAACAGGCGCAATTCTTTCTCCTTCTCTAACCCTTTGCCTTGTTAAATCAATTGCTTTTCTAAACACACTATTTCCTGCTGTTTGTCCGGCGAGCTGTAATGCTTGAAGGATAGGAACTCCAGTTCTTACCTGAGCTGCAAGAGTGGTCGCAAAATTTACCACTGAGGTCTTTTGAATTAAGCCTCCAAAAACTGGAATCTTCAAAATTATTTCGTCTATTTTATCCTTTATCTTAGGATTCTTCCAAGCTCTTATGGCTCCCAGCACTAAAATTATTGCCCCAAGCAAAATCAAAAGAATATTGCTAGTTATAAATTTACTCATCTTTAAGAGTATGGCAGTAGGTAAAGGAAGTTGAGCTCCCATACTTTCAAACATACCTGCAAATATAGGAACAAGAAAGGTCAACATGCCAAAACCAGCTCCAATAGCAATGATCAACACTATAACTGGGTAAGTCATGGCAGATTTTATTTTTCTTCTTAATTCCTGTTGCTTTTCAAGAGTCACTGCAAGTCTTTCCAAAGTTTCATCGAGGGTTCCAGCAGATTCTGCTGCTTTCACCATATTTATATATAAAGGAGAAAAAACATTAGGAAATTTTGCAAAAGCCTCAGAAAGAGAACTTCCTTCATCTACCATTCTCTGAACTTCCTTTAGTATCTGCTTTAATGCTTTACTTTCACTCTGTTCAGAGAGAATATTTAGACAAGTAGAAAGAGAAAGGCCTGCATTAATCATTGTAGCAAACTGTCTTGTAAACACTGTAAGATCCGTTAACTTTACCTTTCCAACTCTTTCCTTTTTAGGCGCTAATGTTAAACTGAAAAATGAGGAGGGCGTTCTTTTCTCCTCTATTCTTATAGGGTACAAATTCATTCCTCTTAACCTTATGGCTACCTCTCTCATGTTTTCTGCTTCATATTCTCCAGTGACTAACTCACCTTTCATATTTCGTGCTTGATAAACATATACTTTAGCCATCTATCCCCTCACCTCCTTACTTCTCCCCCCAAAAGACGGATTAATTCCTCTCTATTCACTGCCCTTTCAAAGGCTACTTCTTGAGAAATAAGTCCTTTTTTCACAAGATCTGCAAGACTTTGATCCATTGTTTGCATTCCATATCTTCCCCCCGTTTGAATTACACTATATATTTGTGGGGTTTTTCCTTCTCTTATCAAACTTCTTACAGCTGGAATTCCAATTAAAATCTCTGTTGCAACAATTCTTCCTGTGCCATCCTTTCTTGGTAAAAGTTGTTGAGATATGATACCTTGTATAACTCCAGAAAGTTGCAATCTTATCTGTTGCTGCTGATGGGCAGGGAATTGGTCTACAATTCTTTCTATACTTTGTACAGCATCTACAGTATGCAGAGTAGCCATTACTAAGTGTCCTGTCTCTGCTGCCGTTATGGCTATAGCTGTGGTTTCTAAGTCTCGCATCTCACCTACGAGGATTACATCAGGATCCTCTCTTAAAGCTGACCTTAAAGCATTTGCAAAAGAATAGGTATCGCTTCCTACTTCTCTTTGGTTAACAATAGACTTTTTGTGAGTATGTAAATACTCAATAGGATCCTCAATAGTAATAATATGCCTACTAAAATTTGAGTTTATATAGTCAATCATAGAAGCAAGAGTAGTAGACTTACCACTTCCTGTAGGTCCAGTTACTAGTATTAGTCCTCTTGGAAGAGCAGCCAAATCTTTCAAAACTAATGGTAACCTTAACTCCTCTATTGTTGGAATTTTCCAAGGTATTAATCTAAATACTGCTGCAAGGCTTCCTCTTTGCCAAAAAGCATTTACTCTAAACCTACCCTCTCCGCTGATTCCTACTGAGAAATCCAACTCTTTATTTTCCTGTAATTTTTGCTTTTGCTCTTCAGTCAAAAGGCTAAATATAAGTCTATAAGTTAATTGAGGCGTAAGTGTAGGATATTGGGTTTGAGGTATTAAATGTCCCTTTATACGAAAAACTGGGGGAATTCCTGATGTAATATGCACATCTGAGGCTTCCTTTTGAAGAGCACTTTGGAGAATCTCAATAATCGAAAGTTCTTCTTTCATATATCTCTATACCTCCCATTAATCTGCAGCAGTTACTCTCATTACCTCTTCAACTGTAGTCATACCTTTTAAAACTTTTTGCATTCCATCTTCTCTTAAGGTTACCATACCGTGTTTTCTTGCTACTTCTTTTATGGTCTCTCTCGATGCCTTCTTTAATACCAAGTCCCTTATCTCATCATTCATAAGCATAATCTCATGAATAGCAGTTCTTCCCTTATATCCTTTTCCGTTACACTTAGGACAACCCTTGCCTTTGTAAAAAGTTACATTTGACAAATCTATATCTCCCAAAGTAGCCTTTATAGCCTCTATTTCCTCCTTGGTAGGTTCGTAAGGAGCCTTACAATTAGGACATATAGTCCTTACAAGTCTTTGGGCCACAGCCCCTAATAGAGAAGAACTAATAAGGAAAGGCTCAATTCCCATATCTATCAATCTCGTAACAGCAGACGGAGCATCATTAGTATGTAAAGTTGAAAGCACTAAGTGACCTGTCAATGCAGCTTGAATAGCAATTCTTGCAGTCTCCTCATCACGAATCTCTCCCACAAGTACCACATCAGGGTCTTGTCTTAATATGGATCTTAACGCTGAAGCAAAGGTAAGACCTGCCTTTGGATTAACCTGTACTTGGTGAATTCCCGGAAGCTGATACTCTACAGGATCTTCCACAGTAATAATGTTTATATCAGGAGAATTTATCATGTTCAAAGAAGCATAAAGAGTGGTAGACTTACCACTTCCTGTAGGTCCGGTCACTAATATTATTCCGTAAGGAGTTTTCAACATCTTTAAATATCTCTCGTAGTTGTGCTCAGAAAAACCTAAACTCTCAAGGCTTAAAGATATGGAGCCTCTACCGAGAATTCTTAAAACCACCTTTTCTCCAAAAACTCCAGGAAGAGTAGACACACGAAAATCATAAACCTCTCCTTTAATATTTGCTTTTATTCTTCCATCTTGAGGAATCCTTCTTTCTGATATATCCATATCACTCATAATTTTGATTCTCGAAACTATTGCCGCCTGAAATCTCTTTTGAATAAACATTATCTCGTGAAGAACACCATCAATTCTGAATCTTACCCTTACATTCTTTTCTGTAGGTTCGATGTGAATATCGCTAGCCCCTCTTTTCACAGCATCTACCAAAATACTATTAACTAATTTTGCTATAGGACCTTCCTGAGACGAAATTTCCTCAAGAGAGACCTCCTGATACTGGGTCTCCTCCTCTTCCTTTTGCACAATAATTTCCTCTAAAACCTTCTCCACCTCTTCACTACCCCATATCTGGTTTATAGCATCTATAAGCTCATTTCTCGGAACTATAACAGGAAAAACTTCGCTTCTTGTAACCATACGTAGATCATCTAAGGCTAAAATATTACTTGGATCTACTATTCCTACAACAATTCTTCCATTATCCCTATATAAAGGAAGAATCAGGTTCTCTCTTGCTTTCTGAGGTGAAATTAGCTTAGCAAGATCATGGTCAATTTTTACCTCTTTTAAAGACTTAAAGGGAATATCAAATTGCTCGCTTAAAAGCTTAGCTAATGCTACATCATCTAATAACTTTAATTCCAACAAGGCTTCTCCAAGTCTTATACCTTTCTTAGAAGAAAGAGCCAATGCTTCATCAAGCTGTTCTTTAGTAATCAGATTTTTTTCAAGTAAAACCTCACCTAATAATTTTCTCCTCCCTGTTCTTCTTGTTGAAGGTTTTGCAACCTTCTTTTCATCCAATCCTTTTTTATCTGCAGATGATAAACTACTCCTGATACTTTCAATAATCTTATCAGCCAAATCTTTTNNAGTTTTTTTAAAACCTTCCTTTTGNNTTTCTTCTACCTTTTCAGCCTCTTGAACCTCTTCTATTCTCTCAACCTTTTCCTCCTCTACAACCTCAACACCCTCTATTTGAGATAATACTTCTGAAATTGATTCCTCTTTTACTTCTAATAGTTGGCATTATTCTCCTCTTGTTTTAGCTTCTGACGTTTTCACCAGGAGATATAGTCTGAGATTCTTGATTATCGATTAGTAAAGAAGCACTTGAACTTTCCTCCAAAATTCCTCCTTCAGGAGTCAATTCCTCGATAATTTTATTTAACTCCGATTCATCCCATGTACCGATTTCGATTCCCTTTAAAGGTTCTTCAACTTTCTTAGGTTCCAAATCAATATCTACATTAGTAGTTTTAGGAGCAGCAATTAGAGAAGACAAATCCTCTTCCCCTGAGCTGATTTTTAAAAGGTAAGGTTCCACATCATAACCAGTTAATAGTCTTATATCCTCGATAGCTGTTGGTTTTACAGGAGGAAAGAATCCCACTTTAATGGTTTTTTCCTCAATTCCAAGAGGAATAAAATTATGAAACTTAGTTAAAAACGGCGGAATACTTTTTGCTGCTTCTTCATTAGGCTTAAACTCTTTACCTACAAGTACCTTCCACCCTAAAATCTCACTAAGTAAATCTACTAACTTTTCCTTAGAAATCAACCCTTCTTCCAACAAAATTTCTTGTATATCCTTCCCTCTTAAGTTAGAGAGGATATTATCTAAAATTGCAGCAGGAACAATGTTTCTACTCTTTAAAATTCCTATTAATCTCTCATTAATATTAATCGAATCCATTTTATTCCCCCTTAGTAATTTCTCCCCTTTTAATCCAGAGATCTAAAAGCCAATTTTCTAATTTTCTTACCGTCCATTTTTTTATCCATATCTCATTTTTATCAATAGGTGCTACTAATATAGTATACATTCCAATTTTATTTCCTCCAAATATATCTGTTAATATTCTATCACCAACAACCAAAGTATTTGTAGGTTCTGTATCCATCAATTCCATAGCTTTTTTGAAAGATCTAACCCTAGGTTTAAAAGCAGATCCTAATGCAGGAAGTTTCATAATTTTTGAAAAATATTTTACTCTTTTCTGAGACCAATTATTTGATAAAATAACCACCTTAAAACCTATTTTCTTAATATTTTCAATCAGATCTCTTGTCTTAGGATCGAGCTCATTTCCATTCCAAGGAGCTATGGTATTATCAAGATCAAAGATTATACCTCTATAACCTCTCTTATATAAATCTTCAAAATCAATATCAAATATTGATTCTACAAACTTCTTAGGCTTTAATATATCTAACATAGAACACCTCATTTCTTCATTCCTTGGACCTTTAGGTGTTCTTCATAAGTTTTAGTAAAGAAATGAGTACCATCTCCTTTTGCCACAAAAAACAAATAATCTCCTTGAGGATAAAGTACCGCTTTCAAAGATTCCAAGCTTGGAGAACAAATTGGAGAAGGAGGAAGTCCATAATATATATAGGTATTATATGGAGAATCAACCTCCAGATCTTTATACAAAAGCACAGGCTTTTTGAATCCATAAATGTATTCTACTGTTGCACAAGATTGTAATTTATAGCCTTTTCTTAAACGATTTATAAATACACCTGCAATAAGAGGTTTCTCTTCATTAACCTTAGCTTCTTTCTCTACAATGGATGCTAAAATAATCCAATCCTTAAAAGATAAATTCAAAGCTTTCAGTCTATCTTTATACTCAGGTATGTTATTTCTCACTTGATAGAAAAAACTCTTTACAAGAAATCTTATAACATCCTCCTCTTTTACTCCTTTATTAAAATAGTAAGTTGAAGAAAATAAATAACCTTCAAGAGTTTTAATATCCTCATATCTTCCAAAAAAATCTTTATAATCCTGCATCACACTATTGATAAAATCTTTATCATTACAAAGTTTTATAAACCTCTCAGCAGAGAGATCTAATTTCTCAGAGAGTATATTAGCTATATCTTTTAAACTACTTCCCTCAGGAATAGTAACTTTTACTCTTACACCTTTCCCCTGGGTTATAGCATCCAATATATCAAAAATGGAGTAGGAAGGAGACAATAAATAATATCCACTCTTAAGCTCTTTCTCTTTGCCTAATAATTTCGTAGTCACAATAAAGACTTTTTTAGACTTTATCAATCCATTATCAAAAAGAATATCTGCAATCTTATAAGCAGAAGCACCCTCAGGTATATATACCTCTATGTCTCTCCTTATCTTACTCTTAGGAGCGGTTAAGTCTAAGTAAAAAAGGAATCCTATAAAAAATGTAAGAGAAACAATTAATAAGAAATAGAGAGAATAATTATTGATCTTCTTCTTCCCAATCCTCTTCCTCCCACTCTTCTTCTTCCTCAAGTACCTCAACAACTCTCTCATACTCATCGTCGTCTTCTATTTCTTCAAGAGCTTCTATATATAGTTCACCATCCTTTTCTGCAAGCCTGCAACGAAATATATACACTTCCTCCATATCCTCAGAATCCTTAGGGGTAAGAAGAACATAAGTCTTATCATCTACCTCGACAAAATCTCTTACAATATACTCATAAGTAGTTCCGTCTTCACCCTCCAAAACAATTATATCTTCTTCATAATCTCTGTCTGGCATTATCTCACACCTCTTTTAATTAATATTTAAAGAGGGGTTGGAATGGTGCCGGAGGCCGGACTCGAACCGGCACGGGGATTGCTCCCCACTGGATTTTAAGTCCAGTGCGTCTGCCATTCCGCCACTCCGGCGGTAATCCCTAAACCTCTCTTTGGTTTAAAAGTTTATCATAAGTTTTATTCTTCGTAAAGTATTGTCTAAAACAAAAATTTTTATTATAATTCATTTGAAAAGAAAAAATTGGCGGTGTAGCTCAGCGGTTAGAGCACACGGTTCATAACCGTGGTGTCCAGGGTTCGAATCCCTGCACCGCCACCAAGGAAAGTGACTAAGGATATAAGTAATTTAGATTATATAGAAAAAAAAGTCTTAGATTTTATAAAAAGCGAGTCCCTCATATCTCAGGGGGACTCTATTATTTTAAGTGTTTCTGGTGGGAGTGATTCTATAGCCTTATCCGAAATTTTATATAATTTATCTTCTATTCTTAACTTGAATTTATATATTGTATACATAGACCACCATGTCCGCCTAAATACTTACATAGAAAAAGAAATAATTAAAGACTATGCCACATCTAGAAGTATTCCTTATGCCTTTCTTGACATTTATACCACAGATTTTACGGAAAAGACCCTCAGAGAAGAAAGATACAAAGCCCTTATAAAATTTTCAGAAAAGATCAAATTTAATAAAATTGCTTTAGGACACACCTTAGATGACCAAATAGAAACTATAATTATGAATTTCTTTAAAGGATATGGAATAGAGGGTTTGTGTGGCATACCCACCAAAAGAGATAATTTCATAAGACCTATTATTATACTCTCAAAGGAAGAAATTCTTGAGTATTGTAAAAGAAAAAATTTAAAATATGTCGATGATTTTACAAATCTTTTACCAATTACTTTAAGAAACAGAATTAGATATCAACTAATTCCTTTCCTTAAAGAAAATATACCACAGTTTCCTCAAAGTATTATTTCTCAAAGCGTCATACTATCTATTGAGAATGATCTCTTAGAAAAACTTTCCAAGAAATATTTTGATGGTCTAAAAAGATCTAATAATGTAATAGAAATAGAAAATGAAGGTTGGAAACTTTTACATGATGCTATAAAAATCAGAGTTTTGAAGGAGATCTTCAAAAATTTTAATGAAGAGTTATCAAACGAAGCAATATTTTATATTCTCAGAGAGATGAGTATTATGGAAGGTAGCAAAACTTTAGAAATAGGAAATACAGAAATCTATCTTTACAACCAGAAAATATATATCTATAAAAAAGAAGAACATGAACTTATGCTTATACTTCCTATACCTGGAGAGGTTAAGCTTCCTACAGGAGAAATCCTAAAAGCAGAATTGATAAGAAACGAAGGAGAGCCTTTCAATTTTAAAGATTTGTGGCATGCATATTTTGACTATGATAAAATAAAAGCTAAGGAGTTAATAGTTAGAAACTGGAAAGAGGGAGATAGAATAGAGCCTTTTGGACTTGAAGGAAAAAGTAAAAAGGTACAAGATGTTTTTGTGGATAAAAAGATCCCAAAATGGAAAAGAAAGATTATTCCCTTGGTGACTTATAAAGATAAGATATTATGGATTCCAGGGGTAATAAGGTCGGATATTGCTAAAGTCACCAACGATACCCAAACAATACTACATCTTAGCCTAAAGAAGGAGGTTTAAATAATTGAACTGGAGGGGCTTAATTCAGAGACTTATAATAATCTTTTTGATTGGTTTTTTAGTATACACTTTTATTAATCCTAACTCTCTTAATTTAAATAATAGAGAAAGACAAATCTCTTATACAGAGTTTTTTAAAATATGTTGAAAATAAAGAAGTATATAAAGTAGAAATAGGAGAGAATGACGCCACAGGTCTCTTTAGAGATGGAACAAAATTCAAAGTATATATTCCTTCTCAGGATCCAAATCTTATACCCACTCTTGTAAGAAATGATGTAGAAGTTGAGGTTAGACCTCCAGAAACTACATCTATATGGATAAGTTTTCTTTTAGGCTTCGCTCCCTATCTAATTCTTATTTTCTTCTTCTGGATGATGTTTAGACAAATTCAAGGTAGCAATAATCAGGCATTTTCCTTTGGAAGAAGTAGAGCAAGACTATTTCTTGACAACAGACCAAAAGTAACCTTTGCTGACGTAGCTGGAGCCGATGAGGCAAAACAAGAGCTCAAAGAAGTTGTAGACTTTCTTAAATATCCACAGAAATATAGACAATTAGGAGCAAGAATTCCTAGAGGAATACTTCTTGTAGGCCCACCAGGAACTGGTAAAACATTACTTGCAAGAGCTGTAGCAGGAGAAGCCAATGTACCCTTCTTTTCTATAAGCGGCTCAGAATTTGTAGAAATGTTTGTCGGAGTAGGAGCTGCAAGAGTAAGAGATCTATTTACCCAGGCTAAAAAATTGAGCCCTTCAATTATCTTTATTGATGAGCTTGATGCTGTAGGAAGACATAGAGGAGCAGGGCTTGGTGGAGGCCACGACGAAAGAGAACAAACATTGAACCAACTTTTAGTAGAAATGGATGGTTTTGATGAAAATACTAATGTTATAGTACTTGCAGCTACAAACAGACCTGATATCTTAGATCCTGCCCTACTAAGGCCAGGGCGTTTTGATAGAAGAGTAATTGTAGATAGACCAGACTTTGAAGGCAGGAAAAAAATATTAGAAGTTCATCTAAGAGGAAAACCAATAGGAAAAGATGTTAATATTGATATAATTGCTAAAAGTACTCCCGGGTTTGTAGGCGCTGATATTGCAAATCTAGTAAATGAGGCAGCTATTCTAGCAGCAAGAAAAAACAAGAGAGAAATTAACATGGAGGAATTTGAAGAAGCCATTGAAAAGGTCATAGCAGGTCCGGAAAAGAAGAATCGAATTTTAAGACCGCAAGAAAAAGAAATCGTTGCTTTTCATGAGTTAGGGCATGCCTTAGTTGCCAAACTAATTCCCGAAGCAACTCCTGTCCATAAAGTTACCATTATTCCAAGAGGACTTGCCTTAGGATATACTCTTCAATTGCCAGAAGAAGACAGGTACTTACTCACTAAAAGAGAATTAGAGGCTGAAATTACGGTACTTTTAGGAGGAAGGGCTGCCGAAGAATTAATCTTTGGACAACCAACCTCTGGCGCTGCTGACGATTTAAGGAGAGCTACAGAACTTGCTCGAAAAATGGTGTGTGAATATGGAATGAGTGAGAAATTAAGAAATCTCTCTCTTGGAGAAAATCATTCAGAAATATTCTTGGGTAAAGATTTAATGCAAATTAAAAATTATTCTGAAGAAACTGCAAGAGTTATAGATGAAGAAATAAAAAGTATAATAGATAAAATGTATAATAAAGCCCTCGATTTACTAAAAAAATCATGAAGATGTACTAAGAGAACTTTCAAAAATACTCATGGAAAAGGAAACTCTTGAAGGAACTGAAATTGATAAATATCTTTCAAAAGATACATCAAAAGTGGAGGAAGCTCTATAAGCTTCCTCCCTCTTTTATCTCTTTTTTTCTATTCCTAAGTTCCTGAACTCTATAAAGAATTTGCCAATCCTTTGGATCTTTTTTCCTAAATTCAAATATTTCCTCCTCTGCCTCTTCTATCTTTCCAACTTTTATCAATAATTCAATTAGATTATCTCTTGCAGCACTGTTATCAGGATCTCTCCTTAGAACTTCTCTTAAGATCCTTTCTGAAATCTCATAATTGCCCAATAAAAATTCAACTAACCCTAATCCTCTCAGATACTCTGCATTCTCAGGTTCTATATCACAGGCTAACTTAAAATACTCCTTTGCAGTATGTAAATCTCCTTCTCCGACTAAAACAAATCCCATAAAATAGTAATTAAAAGACTTCTTTAGGATTATGATCAATATTATCAGTTATTAATCTTTTAGCCTTATCAAATTCTTTTACCCAAAAATAGAGATCAGCAAGAGTTATCCTAAGCCAGCTTAAAAGTTCGTCATCATTGATCTCTGATAAAATCTTTTCATAAAGAGTTATGGCTTTATATAACTTACCTTTCTGCTTAAAATCATCTGCTTTTTTTAATAAATCAGTAATATCCATTTTCATATTTAAAAGTATAATATATTTAAAACTAAAATCAACTAATAAGGAGCTTAAAGATGATCTTAGTGGTGAATATAAATCCAAGTCTAGATATAGTTTTTTATACTCAAAAATTTCAAAAAAACAAAGTGAATAGATCTTATAAGGAAGAAATGATACCTGGTGGAAAGGGAATAAATGTGGCAAAAACCTTGAAAGCTTTTGGAGAAAAGGTTAAAATTATTGGATTTTGTGGAGGATCTACAGGTATAATTTTAAAAGAAGAATTAAATATAAGAGACATTGATTATGAATTTGTAGAAACTAAAGGTAAAACAAGGTTTGCTATAGGAATAAAAGAGGATAAAAAAAATACCTTTACTGTATTAAACGGAGCTGGAAATAGAATAAGAAATGAAGAATGGGAAAAGTTCTTTAAGATCTTTAGAGAAAATGTTAAAAATTCTGAGATAGTAATAATATCAGGAAGTGTTCCTCCAGAGACCCCTGCAGAGATCTACGCTTTAATGTTGAAAGAAATAAAAAATCCTAAAATAATTAAAGTAGTAGATGCAAGAGATAATGTGTTAAAAGAAGCCTTAAAGGAATCCCCAGATATTGTTAAACCAAACAAAGAAGAAATTGAAACTTTATTAAAATTCAAACTCAAAAACAGAAATAACTATATTCAGGCCATTAGCTTCCTAAAAAACTATAATATAAAGTACCCCATTATATCCCTTGGAAAAAAAGGAGCTCTAATTGGAATAGAAAACCATATCTATAAATCCGCTTTACCTCCTAATAATGGTATTCAATGGGGAACAGGCGATTCATTCTTAGCAGGATTTATCTATGGTCTTAAAAATTATAAAGATCCTATTAAGGCTATAAAATTGGCCTGTGCTACTGGATATGTCAAAACAAAATATGTAGAAATCACCCAAGAGGAACAAATTAAGGAAATATTCAACTTAGAGAATAAAGTAAGAGTTACAAAAATATACTAAAAATTTCTAAAATTATATCTTGACTTAATTGAATAATTATGCTAATTTTTGTAGAAAAAGTTAAGGAGAGTGGGAAGATGGGGTGCAAAAAATTTTCAAAAAGAATAGCCCAAAGAACCTCTGATGCTATGTCAAAATTTGTTTTAGCTCAAGATCCAGAAACTATTTCTTTTGCAGGAGGTCTACCAGACAATAACCTCTTCCCAGTGGAAGAACTAAGATACGCCTATGAAGAAGTACTTAGGACAGAAGGAAATCGTGCCTTTCAATATTCGTCAACTATTGGAGATATAAAACTAAGACAGCTAATTGGGGAACAATTTTTCAATAAATGGTCTTTAACAATAAATCCAGAAAACATAATACTAACAGAAGGATCTCAACAAGCCTTAGATTTGCTTGGGAAATTATTTCTTGATGAGAATGACATTGCCTTAATAGAGGAACCAGGCTATCTTGGGACTATACAAGCATGGAGTATGTTTACCGATAGACTTATTGGAATTCCACAAGACGAATATGGTATCAATACAGATTATTTAGAGGAGGTACTATCAAATCTAAATGAGAAAGTAAAATTGCTTTATATAGTTCCTGACTTTTCTAACCCAGCAGGCACATGTCTTGCCATAGAGAGAAGAAGAAAAATCTTAGAACTCTCTGAAAAATATGATTTCTTCGTAGTAGAGGATTTAGCATATAGTTTGCTCTCCTATGATACTGACACTCTACCTCCTCTTCTAACCATCTCCGGTAGTGAAAAAATTATAACCATAGGAAGCTTCTCGAAAATTTTATCTCCAGGCCTAAGAACAGGTTTTGTAATCGGCCATAAAGAAGTAATAAATGCCCTTGTAAGATTAAAAGAAGCCTCTGACCTCTGTTCAGGAACTCTGAATCAAAAAATGATATACCAATATTGGAGATTAGGTTTCCTTGAAAAGCATGTTAAAAAATTGAGAAAAGCATACAAAGAAAAGAGAGACGCTTTAAAAATAGCCTTAGAAAATACCTTCAAAAATATCGCTAACTGGAATTATCCTCAAGGTGGATTTTTCTTTTTCTTAACCTTTCCAGAATGGGTAGATACCTATAAACTCGCAGAGTGTGCATTAAATAACAAAACAAGTTTTGTCCCTGGAGAAGAGTTCTTTGTATCCCAAGAAGGAAAAAACACTGCTCGAATCTCTTTCTCTCAAGTACCAGTGGATAAAGTAGAAGAAGGTGTAAGAAGACTCATAAAAGCGTGGGAAGAATATAAAGAAAGAGAGAAAGAAAGAATAACTATATGATTTGGGACCTAGTAATAGTTGGTGGTGGACCCGTAGGAAGTTTTGCAGGTTACTTAGCAGGGAAAAATAATATAAAAACTCTCATAATAGAAGAGCACAGCAAAATAGGAGAACCCCTACACTGTTTGGGTAAACTAAGCATTCATGCCTTTGAAGAATTCCCTCTTCCTAAGGAATCCATTAGGAATAGCTTAAAAGGGGGATATTTTTTCTTTCCCAATGGGAATTTTATAAAATTAAAAAAAAGTAAGCCTGACTCCTACATTCTTGATCGTTCTCTCTTTGACAAAAACATGGCAGAATTAGCTGGAAAAAATGGCTGTACTTTACTGTTATCAGCAAAGGCTATTGGAATTGAAATTGAAAACGAAGCAACAAGACTAATCATAGAAGAAAAAAATCGAAGAAGAAAGATTGAAGCAAAAGTAATAATAAACGCTGAAGGTGCAAAACGGCAATTTGCCAAAAGATTAGGTCTCAAGCCTAATCCTTATCTCGTATCCCTTCAATATGAAGTAATAGGATTAGAACTTCTAGATAAAGAATGCGTAGAGGTTTATCTTGGTTCTACTTATTCAAAAGGCTTTTTCCTTTGGGTTTCTCCTTATGGAAACCTTACGAAAATCGGTGTAGCAGTCCAACCTAATGAGAATCCTAAAATATTTCTTGATAAATTTTTAAACAATCTAAAAAAAACCCGAAATTCGGGTATAGAAATAATAAAGTCCTATGGTGGAATTATACCTATTTTAGGACCTTATGAAGAATATTATTATCCCAATATCCTCATTGTTGGAGATGCTGCAGGATACAACAAATCTACCACAGGTGGAGGTATATACTTTGGATTACAAGGAGCCCAAATAGCTATAGAACAAGTTAAAAAATATCTTGAGGATAACAATATTAATCATTTAAAAACATTTCCCAAGTTAACTTATAAAAAATTTGGTAAAGAGTTAAAATTCACAAAAATAGTAAGAAAGTTTTTAAACCAATTAAGTGATAGTGATTTGAATGAGATATATAAAATAATTAATTCTGAAGAAATTATAAGAAACATTGAAAACTTTGGAGATACTGCTTATCAGACATCAGTACTTAAAACAATTCCTAATTTATTAAAAAATAAAGAATTTTATAAGTTATCAAAATTCACCCCTAAAATTCTAAAATCAATTTTTTAAATACTCCTGTAGGAAATAAAAAAGGGGAGGGATTTTCTTCCCTCCCCTTGATTTTCCAATCAGCAGATATTAGAAGGAAGCTCCTGCAGAGAATACTACGGATTTTTGGACAGCGTCAAAATTACCTGCAAGTAGATTTCCTAGACCGTACAAGTACAATCCTAAAGATAGATCAGCCTTAGGATCTACAGCATACACTACTGCAAAATTAGCTGCTGCTGCACCACCTTCAAGATTTGTTGCATATCCTGTTAAGCTAACTTTATCAGTTAATTTATAAGATCCACCAATCTTCAAAGATACTGTATCTTTTAGTTCTCCACTGCCAAGAGCCATAACATCTGGAACTCCTACTATAACATCAATTACAGCATTCTTTAACATCGCAAGCTTCACACCACCATAAACTGAGAACTTACCATTATCATATGAAGCTCCTGCAACACCTGTTATATCTTTGCTAATTGGCATGCTTGCATCTACACCACCAGACATATCAATTCCACTAGCACTACTCACAGATTGTAAGAAGAGTTTTACATTAGGCATCAAATTAAATGTTAACTTTGTTGTAAGAGTATTCACTGGGGTTCTTGTGGCCAAACCAACTTTTACTGTAAATCTTAAATCCAATGCAAAATTCTTCTCTACAGTAGCTTTATTCTCAAGAGTAGCCACCTTCTCTTCTAAAGTAACTAATCTATTTACTGTTTCATCTAATCTTGTAGATACTCCATCATTAAGCACAAATAGATCGTCCACACTGGTAGATAGAGCTTCTATAGAAGAGTTGATATTATCAATATTTGTATTAACTTGATCAAATTTCGAATTAATATCATCAATCTGAGATTGTAAATCAGCTACTACTGTACTTAGATCATCTACACTGGTAGAAAGCTCTGTTAACCTTGAGTCTAAATCCATTATGAATGATTTAATCTCATCAAGTTCTACAGGAATCTCTATACCCTGTATAGATTCTATCCTTGCTATTAACTCATCAAGTTGATCTTTTAATGCAAGTACCTCATCGACCTTTCCAGAAAGATCTACAAGATTTGCATTTAGATCATCTACTGAACTCATAATATCAGAAATTGCACTGTCTACATCATCAAGTCTTGTTTCAACTGCCGAAACCCTATCCTCAAGATCAGTAACTCTGCCAGTTAACTCCTCCACTATCTGGAACCTCAATTGAACCTAATTTCTCCTCAATCATTGCCTCTACTTCATCTAAAGATGGCTTATCTACTAATGCTGCCTCAACATCTGCAAGTCTTGAATCTAAGTCAGTAACAAATCCCTCAAGATCAGTAACTCTGCCAGTTAACTCCTCCATTTTTGATTCTACAAGTTGCTCTAACTTATCTCCAACTACTGCCTCAATTTGTTCAGGAGTAATTTCCACTTTTTCTATAGCTTCTATCTTTGCCTCTAAATCATCAAGCCTTGCATTTACATCCGCAAGTGCCTCATTGACTATATTCTCTACATCTTCTACTCCCACTTTCTCAGTCATCGCTGTTTCTAAGTCAGAAACTCTTGAATCAAGATCTTGTAACGCATTCATTAAATCTTCTACGTTTGCTCCAATAAGCTGCAATTCATCCTGGAGTTGAGAAACAAGGTCTTTAAGTTCACTAACATCGGTTGCAGGCAAGGCTATTTTACCAGTTTGTAGAGCTTGTATTAACTTATAGAGTAAGACAGCAGCTTGATATCTGGTTACATATAGATCTCCAGCAAAAGTATCAGGTTTGATTCCAGAAATTATCCCTAAATCTGTTAAGTACTTAACTGCTTCTGCTGCCCAATGATTAGATGGAACATCCTTAAATTTACCTACCTGTGCATAAGAAACACTTAAGATTAAGAATACCATTAATACTAAACTTAAAATCCTCCTACTCATACGACCCTCCCACAATAAATATTTTTTTAGAGAGAGCTACCTTTATCCTTTAAAGGATAAAGAGCTTCCTCTCTAAATCTCTCATTAAGACCGTACTTAAAACGAGTAACATTAAGGATTTCTCTCACCACCTCCCTTCACAACAACTCAATTAAATTATACTTTTAAAATAATTAGATGTCAACATAATAAAATCAATATATTTTGTGATAAAATTTTACAAATTCAATTTTCTATGAACATAAGCCTCATAGTCAGGAACAAGCCTTACATACTCCATATTCATTAGTGGAGAGGAGATTATAAAATCAGCTGTAGCTCTATTCGAAGCTATAGGAATATTCCATACCACAGCAATTCTAAGAAGTGCCTTTACATCAGGATCATGAGGGAGTGGTTCTAATGGATCCCAGAAAAATATGAGAAAATCTATCTCCCCTTCTGCAATTTTTGCTCCAATCTGTTGGTCTCCTCCAAGTGGACCACTATAAAATTTTATTATTTTTAAACCTAAGTTCTTTTTCTAAAATATCACCAGTAGTTCCAGTAGCATACAGAATATGGTTAGACAATGTTCCTCTGTTAAACCTTGCCCATTCTAATAATTCCTGTTTTTTGTTATCATGAGCCACTAAGGCAATTCTCTTTTGTTTCCCCATAACAATCTCTTTATAACCCATTTTAGCTACACCTCACTTATAGGACTTTGGATCAAATACATCTCTCAACGCATCTCCAAAAAGATTGAATGCAAGGACTAACATCATTATAGCAAGTCCTGGAAAAACAACAGTCCAAGGAGCAGTTCTCAAATATTGTCGAGATTCAGAAAGCATAGCACCCCATTCGGGAGTTGGAGGTTTTGCCCCAAGCCCTAAAAAAGAAAGACCAGCAGCCTCAAGTATCGCAGAACCTATGCCCAAAGTAGCTTGTACAATTATAGGAGCAACAATATTAGGCAAGATATGCTTTAACAAGATTTTTCCCGTACTTACGCCTACAGCTTTTGCAGCAACAATAAAATCTTTTTCTTTTACTTGAAAAGGACTGAAGCTCTAACTATCCTTGCAAAGGTTGGAATAGAGACAATACCAACAGCAATCATAGTGTTTTCCAATTTTGGTCCTAAAACAGCCACAATACCAATAGCAAGAAGTATTGTTGGAAAAGCAAGCATTATATCAATTAATCTCATTATTAAAACATCCCACAACCCCCCAAAATATCCTGAAATTAATCCTAAAAAGACTCCAAGAGATAAAGCAAAAAAAACAGATATAAATCCTACGGTAAGCGAGATCCTTGCTCCATAAATTATCCTCGTAAAAATATCCCTTCCTGCATAGTCAGTACCGAAAAAATGCTTAGGAGATGGTGGAAGTAATCTTTCAACTAAATTTTGGGTATAAGGATCATATGGTGTTATTAAGTCAGCAAATACAGCTAAGAGAATGAAAGAAAAAAGACAAAAAAGCCCCTAAAATCCCTGTCTTATGCCTTAAAAATTTTTTCAAAAATTCTTCTTGAGGACTTTTGACCTAAATTTACCTTTTTCATTATCATCTTCCCCTAACCTAATAGCGTATTCTTGGATCGATAAAAACATATATTATATCCACTATAAGATTAATTATTACAAATAATAAGGCTGATAGCAATATGGCTCCTTGTATTAACGGATAATCTCGAGACATTATAGCATCATATACTAGTCTTCCCATTCCAGGCCATGAGAATATAGTCTCCGTCATAATAGCCCCTCCCAACAAAAACCCAAATTCTAGCCCAATCACAGTAATAATGGGGATTAATGCATTTCTTAGAGCAGATCGTAAAATGATTCTTCTTTTTGGTAAACCCTTAGCATATTCTACTAAAATGTACTCTTGATTTAGCACCTCTAACATACTTGACCTTGTCATTCTTGCAATTGTTGCCATAGGTACCGAGGATAAGGCAATACTCGGTAAGATAAGATGATACAAAGAGTTGAAGAAGGCTTTAAAATTACCTGTTAAAACGCTGTCAATCAAGTAAAAGTTTGTTATAACATTCAAGTTTATATCTACATCTAATCTTCCTGAAGGAGGGAACCACCCTAAATAGAGAGCCCCAAACCATATTAACATAAGACCTAACCAAAAAATAAGGCATAGACACTCCTACAAGAGCAAGAAACATAACAAAAGTGTCAACAATAGATCCAGGCTTTAGAGATGCTAAAATTCCGAAAAATATCCCCAAAAAGCTTGCTATAAACATAGAAAACAAGGTCAACTCAATAGTAGCTGGAAATCTAATCATAATTTCATTGATAACTTTTTCTCTAGTCACAATAGATCTTCCAAGGTCTCCTTTTATAAGCTGTTTCAAAAAAATCAAGTATTGTATTAAAATTGGCTTATTCAAACCAAGCTCTTCTCTAATACGTGCTAGCTCGCCAGGAGTTGCTCTTTCTCCTAAGATCACCCTAGCAGGATCTCCAGGTATCAATCTTATTAATATAAAAGAAATAAAGGAAACTCCAATTAAAATAGGGATTAAAAGACAATAGTCTTTTTATTATATATTCCTTCATTAGTTTATATCACCCCAATTGTAAAAAAGAGGGGGGAAGATAAACTTCCCCCTTTTCCTTATTCTTTCCAAACTTTGTTAAGCGGCTCACTTCCTGTTGCATGAGGAATATAATTATGAACTGTCTTTTTTCCTAGCAAGAGGTGGCATTGTATGAGCCAATATTACCCATGGAACATCACGATGGACTATCTCACAAGCCTTTTCGTATAATTTAGCTCTTTCTTTTTGGTTAGATATAGTTTGAGCTTTAATAAGTATTTCATGTAATTCGTCAGATCTATAAAAAGCAATATTACCCGCACTTCCTTTTACCGCATTGTCTTTATCTAAAAGGACATAGAAGAAATTATCAGGATCACCATTATCTCCTGTCCAACCTAAGAAAGCCATATCGTGTTCACCATTCTCGGTCTTTTGAAGATATGTTCCCCAATCATAAGTAACGATTTCAGCATCAATACCTACGGCTTTTAAATAACTCTGTACTGCTTCTGCTACCTTCATTGGTTGAGGGATGTATGGCCTATTAACAGGCATTGCCCATAAGGTAGTCTTGAAACCATTAGGATATCCTGCCTCTACTAACAACTTCTTAGCCTTCTCAGGATCATATGAGTAATCTTGGATCTTATCATTATATCCCCATAAGCTAGGAGGAATAGGGTTCTTTGCTACCATGGCAAATCCTTTAGGATAATAAGCATCTACAATTGCTTTTTTATTTATAGCATAATTTATAGCTAACCTAACCCTTATATCATCAAAGGGCTTCTTATCCATGTTCATTGCAATATAGCATACATTTAAACTTGGCCTTATAAAGAGTTGTAAGTTTTTATTTTGTTTTACCCTCTCCACGTCCTCTGGATTAATACCATCAATAATATCTACAGTCCCTGCCTCAAGTTCCATAAATCTTGCTGAATTATCTGGAATAGATCTAAATATTATCTTATCTAAGTAAGGAGCACCATCCCAATAGTTTTTATTCGCCTCGAGGACAATTTTATCTCCTTTAATCCAGGAAACAAACTTAAAAGGTCCTGTTCCTACGGGATTTTTAAAGAAATCTTCCTTATATTTCTTAATAGCTGTAGGACTCGCTATGGCAAAGCATGGCATTGCAAGGTTAGAAAGAAACGGTGCTAAAGGTTTTGTTAAAGTAATTTTTACCGTATAATCATCTATTACATCTACAGATTTAACAATCCCTGGAAATCCACCAAACATATATCCCCAGTATTCAAATTCTCCCCCAAAATGATAAGGATTCTTAGGATCTCTCCATCTATCAAAATTAAATTTTACTGCCTGAGCATTAAACGGAGTACCATCATGAAATTTTACTCCCTTTCTAAGATAAAAGGTCCAAACCTTTTGATCTTTTGATACTGTCCATTTTACAGCTAAAGAGGGTACTACTTCGGTATTATTAGGCTTATACTTCACTAAAGTATCAAAAATTTGATGAGTAACTCTTAAAGATTCACCATCAGTAACATTTATTGGATCCAACTTAACCGAATCTCCCCCTCTTCCAAAAACTAGTGTACCACCTCTTTTGGGGGTTTGAGAGTTAGCAAAACTTACGAAAAGCAATAAAACCAATAAAAAAACTATATACTTCTTCATCTTAACCTCCCCATAAAGTAATAAATTATTTTATTTATAAAGGCCCCCTTGCCTTTCCTACTCTTGTTCTTTCAACTCAAAATCATCTATCCATGCCCAGTTTCCAGTATTTCCATCCACTATTATACTTATTTTAATCTCTCCCGTAGTAACTTCAATATTGCTTATAGTAGGATTTTTCCACTCTAACCAACCAGTATTAGTTATGTCAATATATCTATCTTCACCCCCGTATCCACTAACTTTAAACCTTACTAAATTTTCTCCTCCGCCACCTTGAATCCAAAAACTAACCTTATATTTACCAGGTTTAAGATCCTTAACAACCTGGTATAACTCAAACTTAAAAGGCTTATCAAGCCAATAGTTAAGAGCGTAATCCCCTGACTTTGCATTCTGAGGAGGAGTTGCCTTTACAACCTTTACAGCAGAGATATCTCCTTCAACCTTCCAAGGGAAAAGAGTTCCAGATTCAAAGCTTGGATTCTGTATATAATTTTTCTGACCACTCACCTGAATATTTGCATATATTTCTTTTTGTACTTCATCAATAATTCCTTTTAACTTAAACTCTCCAGGAGTTGCAATAAGTTTTGGATCAATAACATCCCATTTAACTTTCATACTTCTAATTGAGTCATCATCAAATAGCACTTTAACCTTTTCAGGCAAATTAGGTATCTCTCCTGTAGAAATTTTTATATTTATCTCGGACAAAACTTCTATTGGTTTTGAATAAACCTTCTCTTTTCCATAAACAAGATTAAACACATCTAAAGATGGAAGAGCATTCCCTTTAAAATCAAATAGAGCTTGATTTTCCCATGGATTGCCTTCTCCTTGCTTCCATCCTGCTCCCTTTACAGGTATCCAACAACCCTCCCAATAGAATATTCCTAAACCTTTATTATTTGGTATATTAGCTATTACATCCATTATGTCCCTTATAGCTGTAGCTTGTCCTTGAATTGTAGGCTTATATCCTCCTATCTTCCACAGGTCTCCACCAAAAATGTTTGGATGTCCATCAGCATCATCTAAAGTCCATGCATAAGCAGTCTCAAAAATTGCTATCTCCTTATTCAACCAGAGAGCAATACTGTTTAAATTTTCCCTCAATTCATCCAAGGTGCCATGCCAGTAGGGATAATAAGATACTCCGATAACATCAAAGTCCATTTTTAAACTTAAAACATTTCCAAAAAACCAATCTAAATAATGCACTATTTCCACCTTCAGCAAGATGCACAGCTATCTTAATATTCTTATCCACTTTTCTTTACAGCACTTGCTCCAGCATTGAACAACCTAACAAAATTCTCAAAACCTCCTGCATCATCTCCAATAAGCTTACCATCAGGCCACAAAAAACCATTATTAACTTCGTTACCAATCTGCACCATATCAGGTAAAGCTCTATTATCTCTCATGTACTTAATCACCTGATATGTAAAATCAGAAACTGCTTTTTCAAGGGCTTTACCTTTTAAATTTTTCCATGTCTTTGGCTTTTCCTGTTTACCAGGATCAGCCCAAAAATCGCTGTAATGAAAATCCACAAGTACTTTTAATCCCAGAGCTTTTGCTCTCTTAGCAAGTTCGGTCATACTTTTATATTCGCAATTTCCTCCACCATAAGGATTGCCTTTCTCATCGTAAGGATCATTCCATATCCTTACTCTCACCCAATTAACTCCGTGATCCTTTAGTATTTGAAGCGGATCTTTTTGAACCCCATTATCAAAAAACTTTCCTCCATTTTTCTCAATCTCATACAACATTGATATATCAATGCCCTTAATGAAATCTTTGGATATATTTTCTATAGGATTTACAACTACCTTAGTTTCGGCATATCCCAAAGTTAGACATAAAAACCCCCATCAAAATTAATATAGTTAGTTTTCTCATATTTCATATCCTCCTAAAATTTAAAGACTATCCTTTAACTGTCTCCTTTAGTCAAACCACTTACAATATACCTTTGCAAAGATAGGAATAATATAGTCATAGGTAACATACCAAGAAGAGCAGCAGCAGTAAATAACCCCCNNTCTGTTTGATAGGGCCCTGAAGAGAAAGTCCATAGACCAATAGCATAAGTATATTTCTGAGCATCTTGAAGGATTATTCGTGCAAAGATAAACTCATTAAAGATATTCATAAATGTAAGAATCACCACAACAGTTAGGATAGGTCTTGCTAAAGGTAATACAATCTTGTAAAAAGTTTGAAACCTGGTGGCCCCATCAATCATAGCGGATTCTTCAAGAGAATCAGGTATAGTATCATAATATCCTTTTATAAGATACATGTTATAGGCAATATTTCCCAAATAAACAAAGGTAAGACCTGAAAGAGTATCGAGACCAAGAAATGGAATAAATCTACCCAGGATATTAAGTAGAGTATATATAGCAATCATATAAACTGCACTAGGAAACATCTGAATAAGAAGAAGAGTCAAAATACCATATCTCCTGCCCCAAAATCTCATCCTACTAAATGGATAGGCTGCAAGAGAACATATTAAAGTAGTTATAATAGCTGCTATTCCTGATACCAAGATAGAATTTCTAACCCACTTTAAAAAGTAATGTTTTGTCTTTTTGTTTCCAAATTTGATCTATTCTAAATACTCCGTTATCTATTCTATCAAGCCATTTCTTTGCTTCTTTAAAAGGAATTATATCCATTAGATCTCCGGCCTTTTTAGATACAATATTCATGTTAGCACTTACAAAATTTACAAAATCAGTCTTTATTAAATTGTACAAATCATCAAGTTCAGAAAGATATAATCTATTCCCTTGAAGATTCTTCTCAAAAACATCTCTCCATTTATTTTCTATTCTAGATGTTAAATCGCTAGCCTTTTCTAAATTTTTACTTAAGTAAGAAGAAAAACTTACAAATCTTTCCTTCAAAGTTTTGTAATCATTAAACCACTTTAATCCTTCCGCAGTACTTTCAATCTTTGAGCTTAAACTATCTCTTCCGTAATCAATAATATATGAGGTAACAAATTCTCTAAATTCACTCTCCCAATTAGAGACTTCATTAACCAAATCGTCTAAGTTACCAAACATCTGAATTTTATTTAACTTACTATCAAGGGAAGATATAAACTCCTTTAACTTATCAATCTTCGTTAATGGCTTTACTTCTTCCTCTATGTTCTCTTCCTGACCTTGAAGAAGCTCCTTCTGCATCTCAAGAAATTCATTCTCTTGATTTAAAAGTGCAATTTTTTTATCATATGCGCTTAACTCTACAACTTTCTTATCAAATTGATCAATCAAATTATTAAGTTCTTTAGAAATTTTCAAAAGAGACGTTTGAAGATAAGTGTATTCAATATCCTTTGGTGAAAGATATTTCAATTTTTGATAAAGATTTTTAATATTCTGGGTCACTAAACTAAAATCTGAGTATTGGGATAGTTTACTAATTAGAGCAGATTGTGCTTCTTCAATATAAGAATTTTCTTTATAACTTACCAGCGAGAAATTACTAAACTTACTATTTAGATTTGCAACTTCATTATTCAGGGTCATTAATTTTTTTATCTATCTCTAAGATCTCTCTCTGAATTAAACTAAGTTTTTCCTAAAAACCTATTATATTTAACCCTATTCTGATATATCTTACTGTTTAATTCTTCAATCTTTTCCTTTAGCTTTTTTAACTTGGATAATTTTAAAGATAGATCACCTTCTTTTCCTTCCTTAGGAAGATTTTTTTCTAAATATTCCTTTAAGCTTTCTATTAACTCGTATAGGCTTGTCTTAATGTTATCGGTTTTTAAAGACAAATAATTGTTTAGGTCTTTATAGTTCTTCTCTACCTCGTTATACCTGTTATTAGTCTCCTCTATATATGACTTTAAAGCAGAAATATCCCTTTCTATCTCTTTTTCAACTCTCTTTCTATCCCAATTATCATAAGGTGGTGTTAACATTATAAGATTTTGCATTTCCTGAACAAGAGCAGGCATATTCTTCTCGGGAGCAATGAGATCTTTATAATTTTGTAAGGATACCCTTGAAGAGAAGATCTTAGTAGAAAAAGCAGCCTCATCTCTCCTTATAGAAGTACTAACTACCCAAACCACTGGAAACAATATAATAGGAATTAAGATCCATAAAACAATATGAGTTAACCAATAAGTCTTTTTCTCAACCATATCTATTCACCTCTTACCTCTTCAAAAGAACCCGATATTTTGAAATTGATCAAACTTATACCAGCAAACTAAAGAAAAATATCAAAATAGAAATAGCACTTGCAAAACCAAACTCTTGACCTCTTCCCTCAAAAGCAAGCTTATAAACATAGGATATCAAAATATCAGTATGTCCAGCTGGCGTGGTTGCAGAAACCATTGGAGGACCACCTGCTGTTAAGAGATAAATTAGAGTAAAATTATTGAAAGTATAGGCAAAACTACTTATTAAAAGAGGAGCTACAATAGTTAAAAGCATAGGAAGGGTTATGTATCTAAATCTTGCAAATCTTCCAGCACCATCAATCGCAGCCACCTCATAAAGTTCATCAGGAATTGACTGGAGAGCTCCTAAAGATATGGTCATCATATAGGGAAATGTAAGCCAAGTATTAACAATTATGCATATTACCTTTGCCCAGAAGGGATCATTAAACCATTTTATTGGATTCAATCCTATCATAGGAAGTATTATCTTATTTAGAATTCCATAAGTCTCATTGAATATACCATTTTTCCATGTCAAAACCGATATAAAATAGGGGATTGCCCAAGGAATTATCAAAAGTGTTCTATAAACATTTCTACCCTTTAATCTTCTGTTGTTTAAAGCAAGAGCAAAAATAAGGCCTATAGAGAAGGATAATAGTACGGTAAATAAAGACCATTCCACAGTCCATATAAAAATATTTAAAAAGGGTTTAGATATTCTCTCATCTTTAAAGATTCTCTCAAAGTTCTCCAACCCTACAAAGGCAGTATAACCTATCAAGAAAACCCTATTGCCATTTTCGTCAAGATCATAAAAAGATCCTTTCTCCTCTATCAAGGGTTTTTGAGTCTTTGTGTTTATTATTACACTCTTTTTATAAGTCTTATCACCTGCTTTTACTTCTTCAAAAGAAAGGCGATATAGCCTATTGATAAAAAAGAATTTCCACCTACCATCAGTATCTACCTTAACTCCCACTATTCTTCCTGTTTCTTGATCTATATACTCCGCATTAGAAAGATATTTTTGTATTAACAAGATGAAATAATAAGTATTTCTCTCTAAACTGAGATCCTCAGAAGAATATAGCAATTTGTAAACTTTATCCTTAGAAATTATTTGATTCACATCTTTTAGAGTAGGCTGAAACTCGTAAGATACTCCATCTATTGTTACCTTAGAAGAAGTTATTTTATAAAGTTTACCTTCCCTAAGCAAAACTTCAGTGCCTTTCCTTACAGTAGGAATAGGCATTTTCCCCAAATATGTCTCTCCACCTATTTTAAATAACACAAGAAAGGATTCTGTAGGCTTTTCATCCTTGTAAACAGCAAAAAATTTTAAAGTCTATAGGATTTTTCTCAACCACATAAGTATAATTAGGATCGTATAATAATCTCTCAACAGCTTCTTGACGAGTAAATATGTGTCCAGTTCCGTAGTTAGTAAAAGCAGTTTTTATGGTAAAGTATATGGGATAAATGACAAGTAAAAATAAAAAAATAAGAGCAGGAATTGTATACCTATAAGGATAAGCTTTAGGATTAAATATAAAAAAATACTATAAGGATTAAAGCAATTATTATAATTGCGCCAAGTTCATAATAATAGTTTTGAATCAGGTATACTCCTGCCCAAAAAAGAAGAGCATTAACTAACGCTAATAAAAACCATAAGACAAATTTTGTTAATTTTAACATCAAATTATCCACCCTCCCAAGGTGGCCCAGAGTTACCTCTGGACCACCACTATTTATCTTTATCTTTTACTTCTTAATTTGAGCTTTTATTGCTTTCACTGCATTTTCTAAAGCTTCCTCAGGAGTTGCCTTCCCATTTGCAATTAAGTTAAGAGCATCATTCATAGCACTCCAAACAAAAGCCATTTCAGGAACGTTAGGCATAGGTATACCATTTGCTGCACTCTTTGTGAAACCAACTATATCAGGATTATCTTTAATCATAGAAAGGACATCTTTTCTTGCAGGAATTCTTGGATCTGCCAGATAAATCTTGTACATTGTATCTTTTGTAGCTATATAGTTGAGTACGAAATCTCTTGCAAGAATCTTATTAGGAGATTTTGCATTTATCATAAATCCCTGAACCCCTACAAAAGGCTTTGCCATTACACCTTTCTCTAAGCTTGGTATTACAGTTACCCCATAATTTATACCTGCATCTTTATAAGCCTTGACAGCCCATGGTCCATTAATAATCATTGCTGCCTTTCCTTCTTTAAACATGGAATCCATTATCTGATAATTATCTCCAGGTGTTAAAATCTTTTCATCAAAAAGCCTCTTCCAAAGTTTTGCGCCTTTTATAGCTCCAGGATTCGCAAGACCAATATCAGAAACATCAAGACCTTTTGGTGTCTCTTTAAATACATAACCACCATAACCAAAAAGAACAGGTGCTACATAGTAGAATTCTGTTCCACTAGTTATGAAGCCTCTAACCCTTCCTTTATAAGCAGTATCTATTCTTTTTGCAGTTGAGATTAAGGAATCAAAAGTAGAAGGTGGAAGCTTTACATAATCTTTGTTATAGATTAGTGCAATAGCCTCCATAGCATAGGGCAAACCATAGAGTTTACCACCATAAGAGAAGGCATTCAAAGCTGTAGCATAAAATTGATTTTGATCTTTGAACTGACTAATAGGTTCCAATAAGCCATTTACTACCAGTTCACCTACCCAATCATGAGCACCCACAATTATATCTGCCCCTTTACCCTGAGGAGCAGCCGTTAAAAAATTAGGCTTAATAGAGCCAAATTCTACATATTGAACGTCAACACTGACTCCATATTTAGCCTTAAATTCCTCTCCTAATCTTTGGAGAATATCTACCTGCTTTTCAGAGCACCAAACAGTAATCTTATTAGTTTGTGCTCCCGTCAAACTAAGGAAAAGAATCATTAAAGAGATTAAAATTAATACATAACCTAATTTTTTCATAATGAACCCCCTTTTTGAGATTATTTTAGGAGAGAGCTTATAACTTTTAATTTCTTTGCCTTTTTCTTTCACCTCCCCCATACCATTTTAGAACCAATTAAACACCACTTAATTATATTATATTTAGTCATATAAGATCTTGTCAATCCATTAGAGTCTGTCTTATTACAAATTCAGCAGGCACAAGAACTCTTTTATCAAAAACAGACTTTCTTTTGTTTATTATATCACTCAAAACCCCCAAAATTTCTTCCACAATTTTCTCAATATCCCATTTAAAAGTAGTCAAATTAGGAACAACCTCCGTCGATAAAGGAACATCATCACATCCAATAACGCTTAAGTCCCTACCTGCTATAACCCCAGCCTCTTTCAACCTCTGCATCAAGCCTATAGCCATCCAGTCATTTGCAGCAAAAATTCCAATTTTACTTCTTTTCTCTTTATTAAAAATCTCTAAGACCTTTTCACCTAATTCATAACCCGATTTATAATTCATCTTTCCCTCAATTATTTCATATTTTACCTTAGGCTCAATTTTAACTCTATCCCAAAAGCCCAACTTTCTTAAACGAGGTGCCGTATATCTCTCTGGTCCACAAAGATGAATAATATAATCGTGATTTCTCTTAATGAGGGCCTCTGCCGCAGACCAACCTATTCTATAATCATCTACAGAAATCTGAATGATTTCATCATGATTAAAATACTGCTCAATAGAAATTAAATATCTGAAATTATTTTTAAGTTTTTCAATAGTTCCGTCATTAATTACCCCTATAATGAGTACTGGCACTTCCTTGTCTTTTTTTCGTAGCAATTCTATCCATGGATATAAAATTCAAATTAAAACCTTTTTTTGTAAGTTTATTCGTTAATTCCACAAAAAATTTAGAGTAAAAAGGATCATCGCTTTTTAAATCTGGAGAATTCAAAATATAAACAAATTTTTCTGTTTTAGGGGTTATATAAGTTCCTTTCCCTTGAATTTGTACTAACATTCCTTCTTCTATTAGTTCCTTTATCACACTTCTTATAGTGGTCCTACTCACAGCAAAGATTTGAGCCAGTTCTCTCTCAGAAGAGATTTTTACATAGTCATCTTTTCTACTACTTTCAATTATTTTCAGCAACTCCTCTTTAATTTTCTCTTTAACTAAAGGCGATATACCCATATATTTTTATTCCCAACCAATATAATACCATTTTTATTTAAAAGGTATCATATTTATAGAAGATAGTCAATCCAGGAAATTTTTGGTTTAAAATATATTAAAATCTCATAAGGAGGTTATAAGATGAAAGCCTTTCATTTGTCCTCATCCTCTTCACAAGACGTTTTAATACTCAACTTTTATCCTGGAGAGTTATTATTAGAAACAATCATAAGTTACTTAAAAGAAAATAAAATAAAAAATAGCTGTGTTATAAGTGGAATAGGAACTTTAAAGAGACTCTCTTTTCATCGGGTTTTAACCACTGAGGAGAAGCCTAAGAATGAATATATAACTCTTGAAGGTCCTTTTGAGCTATCATCAACTCAAGGTTTAATAATAAACTATGAGCCTCACCTACATTTTGTTGCTTCAGACCTTAGAAACACATATTCGGGACATCTTGAATATAATTCTCAGGTTTTATATCTAGCAGAGTTTACCTTACTAATCTTAGACAGCAAAAATCATAACTTGGTCAGAAAACTGAAAGAGAATAATATATCTTTTATAGAGGAGGTTTAACCATGAATTTTAGTGAGAAAGAAAATCTCGAACTAATCGAATTATTTAAAGGATTACGAGTAGCGGATGTAAGAGATGGACTAGATTATCTTCTCTTACACAATAATTTTAGCATCCCTTACACCATAAAACCTTTATTTAGAATCAGAGTAGTTGGCATAGCAAAAACAGTAAGATATATACCCTATAGAGGAGAAATACCTAAATTAACTCCAGAAGAATATTCTGAATGGATGGGCTATTATTATACCCATATCTGTCCCTATCCTTGGCTTGAAGAGGTAAAAAAAGGAGATTTTATTGTGATAGATCAAAGCAGTGTAGACGCAGGTCTCATGGGATCAAATAACTCTTTATATGGATTTTCAAAAGGAGTAGTTGGATACCTTACAAATGGAGGACCAAGAGATACCGATGAGCTTATTCTACAAAAGATTCCCTTTTGGAGCAAATTTGTCTCTCAAAAAACTGTTATTGGAAGATTACAATATGATGCCATGGACATTCCTATAAATATAGAGGGAGTAACAGTCAACCCTGGGGATGTAATTATTGCAGATGGCGATGGAGTTTTAGTAGTTCCTAGGGATAAAGCCCCTGTAGTAGCAGAACTTGCAAGAAAGGAACTTAATTTAGATAAAGATTCAAGAAGGAAGTTATACGATAAAATGGGATGGAATTACGACAATACCGTTTTATAATGCTTAAGGGGGGGAGGTCTTGCTCCCCCTTTTATTACTCTACCTTAACATCACTTGCAAATTTTCTTTTTTCTGTAATTACTTTTGTCTCCAGTACCTCAAAGGTTCCCATAAGTCTTATATCTTCAGAAGAACTACCAATCATTACTTCAAAGACACCCTTTTCAACAATGAATCTCATAAACTCATCATAGAAGGCAAGCTGCTCAGGATAAAGAGTAAAAGTTACTCTCTTTGATTCTCCAGGTTTAAGATATATCTTCTTAAAGCCCTTTAATTCCTTAACAGGTCTTTCTAAGCTTGCCACTTGATCATGGATATATAATTGAACTACTTCTTCACCATCTCTATTACCCGTATTCTTAATAGTAAAGCTAATTTCGATTTTTTCTAACGAATTAACCTTCTCTGGAGAGATTTTTAGGTCAGAATATTCAAAAGTTGTATAAGAGAGTCCATGACCAAAAGGATATAAAGGTTTAGCTGACTCATCTATATAGTCACTAAAGGCAGATGGTTTTCTATTATAATAGACAGGTATTTGTCCTGTCACAGCTGGGAAAGAAATAGGAAGCTTTCCAGAAGGATTATAATCTCCAAAAATTACATCAGCAACTGCATTTCCACCTTCCTCTCCTGGATACCATGCTTCCAAAATTGCATTGAGATTCTCATGCTCCCATTTTAAGGCCTGTGGTCTTCCATTAATAAGTACAAGAACGATTGGCTTACCAAGTTTGTGAAGTTCCTTTAATAGATCTCTTTGAACACCAAAAAGCTCTAATGTTGTCCTATCATTTCCTTCACCAGAAATTCCTCTGTGGAATAGTCCACTTTCTTCACCCATTACAGCTATAATTACATCAGCCTCTTTAGCCACCTCTATAGCTTCAGCAAACCCATCCTTAGAGTCGCTAATAATATCACAGCCCTTAGCATATAATACTTCAGTTTCAGGAGACACTTTATTCCTTATCCCTTCCAAAATACTTACAGTTCTCACTACACATTTTTCCTCTACTTTTACTCCCTCAAGACCTTCTGCTATTGATGGAATATGAGCTGTGTAACTATAGTCTCCATGTAGATTACGAGGATTATCTGCATTAGGGCCGATCACTGCAACCTTCTTAAGATTTTTGGAAAGTGGTAATGTCCCATCATTCTTAAGAAGTACTATTGATCTCCTTGCAACTTCTCTTGACAAATCTCTAAATTCCGGTTTATCAAAAACCTCATATACTTTCTTAGGATCCTTTTCTAAATTATCATCAAACAAGCCAAGCATAAATTTTGCTCTTAAAACTCTCTCAACAGAAGCATTTATAACTTCTTCAGATATCAAACCTTCTTTTACTGCTTGAATCAACGGCTCGCCATAGCAATCTACACTTGGAAGTTCAATATCAATTCCAGCTTCCAAAGCAAGTACTGCTGCCTCCTTTGCATCTCTTGCTACTTTATGGAAGTTTTCAAGCATTCTTACAGCTATATAGTCAGATACTACATAACCCTTAAAACCCCATTCCCATCTTAAAATCTTTGTTAACAAAAACTTTGAAGAAGCGCAGGGCACTCCATCTATCTCATGATATGCGTTCATTAAGGATCCTGCTTGTCCTTCTTTTATTTGTCTACCTCAAAAGGAAATAGGAAAACTTCTCTAAGTTCTCTCTCTCCAACTTTTGCAGGTCCTAAATTTCTCGCTCCCTCAGAAATACCATAAGCTGTAAAATGTTTAACTGTAGCTACAATTCCCTCTCTCCAATCCTCTCCCTGAAGTCCTTTTACATATTCCGTAGCCATTCTTGATACAAGATAAGGATCTTCCCCAAAAGTTTCCTCTGTCCTACCCCATCTTGGATCTCTTGGGATATCAAGAACAGGAGAGAGACCCTGATGAACATTAGCTGCCTTCATATGTTGTCTTATAACATCGCTTACCCTTCTTATAAGTTCAGGTTCAAAAGTACTTGCCATACCAATAGCCTGAGGAAATACTGTTGCTCCTTGAGCCATAAATCCACTTAAACATTCTTCGTGAATTATTGCTGGAATTCCAAGTCTCGTTTTTTCTCTCAAAAATTTTTGAATCTTGTTGGCAAGCTCGACTGCCTTCTCAGGACTTACTCCTCTTTCTCCAGCCACCCTTGAAATCTGCCCAATACCATTCTTCAAAAGCTTTTCAGCCTTTTCCTCTGAAAAATTACCATTCTCATCTACTAAATCCTTACCATAAACAGCTTGTAATTGAGCAATCTTCTCTTCAAGGGTCATCTTAGCAATCAAATCCTTAACTTTTTTTGATAATTCTTTCTCTTCCATTCCTTTACCTCCTTTAGAAAAACGTTTTTATTTCTAACTTTAATTATATCTAAACTCGCACAAAAATAAAAGTGAAACTTTCATACTTTCAAAATATACTTTATTCTCTTAAGAACATGTTTTATAATAAATTGTTTTTTAAAATGCTATTTTCTTAGGAGGATCTAAAAATGGAAAAGGACTTAAAATTTAAAGTAGTAACCGACAGTACTGCCGATATACCAGAAGAAATCAGCAAGGCTTTAGGTATAGAAGTTATTCCCTACTATATACACTTAGAAGGAAAATCCTTCAAAGAAAGTATAGATATAACTCCAGAGGAAGTTTGGAGCTATCTAGAAAAGACAGAAGATTTAAGCAAATTACCTAAAACAGCCTGTCCTGGAGTTGGAGAATACTATGAAACTTTCAAAAAAATATTAGAGGAAGGGAAAAAAGTTTTAAGCATCCATATGACCTCATGGGGAAGTGGAGCTTTCCAATCTGCAAATACAGCAAAACAAATCATTAAGGAGGAAGAGCCCGAGGCTGAAATAGAAGTTTTAGATTCCAAGAGTGTATCCTTAGGGACTGGTTTTATGGTGATAGAAGCTGCAAAAGCTTCTCTTAAAGGATGGGATACTTAAAAAAACAATAGAACATATCAATGAGGTAAGGAGTAATTTATTCCATGCCTTTACAAATGATACTCTAAAATTTCTTGCAGCAGGAGGAAGAATAGGAAAGGCTAAATATCTACTTGCAGAGATGACTAAAAATAAATCCTATAATATCTGTAGATCATGATGGGGTTTTAGTTGCTCTTGACAAAGCTATAGGAAGAGTAAAAGCCTACCAGAAGATAGTCTCCCATATGAATAACTTTTTTAAAGATAAGAAATTTCTAAATATCGGATTCCTACACGCAAGTGCTGAAGAAGAAGTGAAAAAGACTTAAAGAAGAGATCTCAAAAGTATTTAAAATAAAAAACAATAATAGTAAATAAACTAAGTGCAGCCCTAAGCGTACATGCAGGACCAGGAACTGTAGGAGTAATAGCTTATCCTTCAAATTTGTCTATCGATATTGAAACAAAATAGAATTTTAGATATAATTTCATAAAATTACCTTCGGGGCAGGGTGAGAGAGGAACAATAAAAGTTCCTCTCAATTCCCGACCGGCAGTGATGGTAGCTCTAAATAGATAGAGCTACCTAAGCCTGCGAGCAAGCCAAAAGGCTTGCAGATCTGGTGAGAATCCAGAGCCGACGGTATAGTCCGGATGGGAGAAGGTAATTTAATTTTTTGGAAAAAAGCCCTGAAGGTATATGCCTTCAGGGCTTTTTTTGTATATAAATAAATATTTCAAAGGGAGGTAAAATTATGGCCACCAAAAAACTTGTATTAGTATCAATTCTTACAGCATTATCAATCATTCTTTCTATCACTATCTATTTTCCTATTCTTCCTCAAGCACCATATCTACTTTATGACCCAGGCGATATTTCTTTAATCTTAATATCAACCCAAATAGGAGTACCTTATGGACTACTTTCAACTCTTATAGTAGCAATATTAATGGCAGTTTTCACAGGACAAGGAGGACCAATTGGAGCTCTAATGCACTTTTTGGCTTCTGGTACTCTAGTTAGCGTTGCCGGATATGTTTATAAGAAAACTAAAAATTTAATATTAGGCCTTGTTCTTGGAACCATTAGCATGGCTATAGTTATGGCTATAGCAAATATTATTTTTACTCCCATATATTTGGGAGTACCAAGAAGTACTATTTATCCACTGATTTTACCAGTTATAATTCCTTTTAACCTGATAAAGGCAGGAATAAACTCCATAATATCCTATTTGTTGATATCAATATCTTCTATTAGGACTTATTTTGAAAGGATGAGGGGATAGAGATAAATAAAGATATCAATATTAAGGATGCTCCTATGATTTGCTGAAAATTTAATTTTTCGGAGAGAAGTAAAAAGGACAAATAAAGTAGCAAACACTGGTTCCAAATTATAGATTAAGGCAGATTTAGTAGGAGAAACATATTTTTGTCCAACAAGTTGTAAGGTCAGAGTAAAAGCTGTAGCACCAATTCCTAAATAAATAACAGACAAAGAATTTTTGAGAATAAAATTTAAGAGGAGATTTCTTGGTTCAAAAATTAAAAAAAACAAAAAAGAAAAGATAGCAGTAAATAAAATTTCAGAAAAAGCAAGATCAAATATCTCTCTGCGCTCCACTACATAAGAGATATATACAATCTGAATAGCATATAGAACGGCACAAACTAAAACCAGGAAATCTCCCCAATTAATTGTAGAGATCGATGAAAAATCTGTGGTTAAAAAGATAAGTCCTATAAATCCTGTAAATACAGCTAACCAAAGATTCCAATAAATTTTGTTTTTAAAAACTAATTTTTCAAAAAAAGGCACTAAAAGGACCGAAAGCCCAGTAATAAAAGCTGTTTTAGTAGCAGTGGTATATCTAAGACCAAAGGTTTGAAAAGCGATAGCACTAAAGTTTATAATTCCTAAGATAACACCCGAGAAATTTATAGAAATCCTTTGCCTTTTTAATATCAGAAACAGAAATAATGCAAAAGCTCCAAGTAGAAACCTTAAAAAAAGCAAGAAAAATGGAGTAAATACTTCAAGAGCAATCTTTGTAAAAGAAAAAGTACTACCCCAAACAAAAGTTATTAATGTAAGAATAAGCAATCCCTTTAACTCATCATACCTCATACAAAACTGAATTATACCATAACAATTTACAAAGTAGGATATTTAAGCTAATATAAAAGAAACATCTACCAAAAAGAGGTGAACTTTATGATGGTAGAGGTTTATATAGCAGGACTAAGTTTAGACCCACAGACAAACCAGTTTGTAGTAATACTCCGCGAAAAAAACGAAGGAAAAAGGTTCCTTCCTATATGGATAGGTCCTTTTGAAGCTAATGCTATTGCGATTGCTCTTGAAAAAATAGACATAGGAAGACCTCTTACTCATGACCTAATGAAAAATATAATTGAGGCCTTAGATGCAAAAGTAGAAAAAGTATTTATCCATTCTCTAAAAGAGAATACTTTTTACGCTACTATATACCTAAATGTGGAAGATAAGACATTAGAAATAGACTCAAGGCCTTCTGATGCAATGGCTCTTGCTCTAAGAACTAACTCTCCAATCTATGTAGATTCAAAACTTATAGAAGAAGCAGGATTTATAGAGGAATACAGTGCAGAAGAGGAGCTTACTAAATTACTTCAAAATTTAAATCCTGATGAATTCAAAAAGCAATAATATTAAGGAGGGTATATTGAAATATGAAATATGCTCTCATCAGTGTCTGGGACAAGACAGATCTTGAGAAACTCTGTAATAAAATAATAAATAAAGGATATACTCTTCTTGCCACTTCTTCCACAGCAAAATATCTTAAGGAAAAAGGGTTTGAAGTGAAAGAAACATCAGAATTGACGGGTTTTTCAGAACTTATTGGTGGAAGAGTAAAAACCTTACATCCTAAGATATTTGCAGGAATTCTAGCAAGAAGAGATAACCCTAAAGATATGGAAGACCTAAAAAAAGAAAATATACCATTAATTGACATCGTAGTTTGCAATCTGTATCCGTTCCAACAAGTAATAAAGAACAAAAATACAACTTTGGAGGAAGCTCTTGAAAATATAGATATAGGAGGTGTTTCTCTCTTAAGAGCTGCAGCTAAAAACTTTCCCTTTGTCCTTGTAGTCCCCTCTCCTAAATATTATGACGAAGTTATAAATTATCTAGAAAAAGAAGATAATGGTTTAGAATTTAGGAGAAGAATGGCCATAAAAGCCTTTTCTATAACAAGTACTTATGACAACGCCATTATGAATTATCTTGCTCAAACCTTCGAAGATGTCATCTCCCTTAACCTTACCAAAAAACTAGACCTAAGATACGGCGAAAATCCACAACAGAAAGCAGGTTTCTATACATTAAACGATGAAGATTTACCTTTTATCCAATATCAGGGAAAAGAACTCTCATATAACAATCTATTAGATACCGATTCTGCTTGGAACTTGATAAAAGAATTTGATGAACCAACTGTAGCTATAATAAAACATAACAATCCCTGTGGTGTTGCATCGGATAATGATAGTTTAAAGGCTTTTATTAAAGCCTTTGAAAGCGATCCTGTGTCTGCCTATGGTGGTATTGTAGCATGTAACTTTGAGATAGATGAAAATGTGGCCAAAGAGATCACAAAACACTTTTTCGAAGTAATAGTAGCTCCATCATATAAAGAAGAAGCATTAAAAGTCTTTTCTCAGAAAAAGAATCTCAGAGTTTTAAAATATAGAGAAGACATACCAGAAAATCCCTTTGAAATAAGATCTCTAAGAAGAGGAGTCTTGGTACAAAGTTTTAACGATATCCTTTTTGATAATTATGAAGTCAAAACCTCAGCAAAACCTACACAAAAGGATATGGAAGAATTGATTTTTGCCCTAAAAGTTGTAAAACATGTTAAATCCAATGCTATAGTGGTAAGCAAAGATAAGCAGACTTTAGGGATAGGAGCAGGACAAATGAATAGAGTAAATGCAGTAAAAATTGCTCTAGAGCAAGCAGGTGAAAAGGCTAAAGAAGCATATCTTGCATCAGATGCTTTCTTTCCTTTCCCAGACTCCATAGAATTAGCAGCAAAATACGGAATAAAAGCAATCATACAACCAGGAGGATCTATAAGAGATAATGAAGTAATAGAAGCAGCAGAAAAGAATAACCTAATATTAGTAATGATATCCTCCAGGCATTTCAGACATTGAACCCTATTGAGGATATCTTCAAATTACTTTTTTGACAGATATGGCCCACAGTATTGGTGGCCTGCAGATACACCTTTTGAGGTTATTGTCGGTGCAATTTTAACCCAGGCTACAAACTGGAGAAATGTGGAAAAAGCTATAAAAAACCTAAAGGAGGAGCATCTTCTTGATCCATTTAAACTTTATTCCTTAGACGAAGAGAAACTATCAATATTAATAAGGCCTGTGGGTTTCTACAAAATAAAAGCAAAAAGACTAAAAAATTTCCTCAAGTACTTTGTGGAAAAATATAAGGGAGATCTTATCTCTATGAATAAAAAATCAACAAAAGAGTTAAGAGAAGAACTACTTAAAATAAACGGTTTAGGTAAAGAAACTGTGGACTCAATACTCCTTTACGTCTTTAACAGACCTCTTTTTGTGATAGATAACTATACAAAAAAAATTTTTACTTGTTTAGAGATAGGTAAACTTAACTTATCCTATAATGAATGGCAAGAAATATTTCACAAGTCTCTTTTCCCTATCTATCAACTCTTTCAGGAGTATCACGCCCTAATCGTAGAACACGGAAAAAGAGAATGTAAAAGTTGCTCAAACAACTGCTTTCTTAAGAACTTTTTACTTAATAACAGAAGGTTTTACAAAAGCACTAATTATTTTATTTAAATAATCTTTTGGAAAATCACCTATTAACAAGTAAAATCTATCTCCATCTAACCAAGAAATGGATTTCCATAGGATGTTAGAATCAATAAAAAACATGAAAATCATCTATATTTACAGGCTTACCAGGAAGATTAAAAGGCATCAAACCTTTAAATAAAGAGGCATCATTCAACCCATCGGTGTATTTAAAATAGTGAGTAAATCTGTCTTCTCTCTCCCATATGGTGTAATGTTTAATGAGAGAATATCCTAAAGGAAAATTCAATGGTACATCTATATTCTCTAATTTTTCTTCTTTCAACCTCGTTTCTTCTATTTTTACATCTTTATCCTTGAGAATATTTAAATCAAATAGCTCATCAGATATCTTAGGATTAAAGTTAATTTCAACAAACATTACCCTTCCCACCAAAATACCATCTCCATTATATTTATCTATTCTCAAAGGAACGTATTTATCTTTGTCAATCCAAAGTTTTAAAACCAACTTCTTTGTATACACAGAAGTGACTGATAACACATATACTTTTCTTCCAAGATATACCTCTTCTCCCTCTAATTTTGCATAAAAATTCCTTCTAATAAGGTTTATTCGCTGATTTATCTCATCCCTGTTTAAAAAAGCATTACTCGAAGGAGAGATTCTTACCAAATTTTTCTTGGGATCAAAGTCATATTGAAATTTCCCGTTATCTATGTTGATCTTTCCCAACATAAAAGGGGGAGAAAGATAATCTCTTCTGACAACATATTTTCCATTAGCAATAACCCTAACCGTACTTGTTCTTGGAAAATCAGGTTTAGCAAATAAAATAGAAACTTCTATTCCTTCATAGGGAATCCTACCACTGTTTAATGCATAGTTTTTAATAATCTCCATAGGTTCAACAGCAAAGGTTAAGACGACAAAGAGTATAATTAAAAGAAAGAAAAGTGACTTATACATTGTTATTCTCTAAATAATACTAGATCCACCAGATTGTTCTCACGGGTAAAAGTAGAATTTGTCATTTTTCCATGCAACTCATAATATATATAAATATTATTGTTTTGCTTATTCAAAAACTGATTAATGTAATTTTGAATAATAAAGATTAGCCCTAAAAATACCACGGCAGTACCTAAAACAATAAAAATTCTCTTCCAAATACTAAAAGATCCATCTTTCTCTCCTTCAAGAGTCATTTTTATCCATAATTTCTCACTAAAATCCTCCGAAGGCACCATTTCGGGAATATTATGTAATTTCTTTTATTAATCTCTCCAGAAGTATGAGCTCCTTCTTACAATCAATACAATAAGAAAGATGCTCCTCAATTTCTTCCTTTTTTCTCAGGAGAAATTTCTCCATCTATATATGCAGAGAGAAGTCTTTTAACTTCTTTACAATGCATAATTCCCTACTTCCTTCAACAATTTCTCTTTCAGCTCCTTTCTTGCTCTATAAAGGCGAGACTCTACAGTACCGATAGGACACCTAAGAATTTCGGATATTTCTTCATAAGACAGACCCTCATATTCTCTCAAAATTAAAACTTCCTGATATTCTTTAGGAAGCTCTTTTATTAGTTTATGTAATTTTTTCTTTATATCTTCTTTCTCCACAATAGAGAGTGGATCTTCTTCATCACTCGATATAACCTTTTCAAAAGTGTCTTCTTCGTCTTCTCCTATGGGTTCATCTAAGGAATAACTTTCTTTAAATTTTCTTTTGTAATCGTGAGCAACATTTATAGTAATCCTATAGATCCATGTGGAAAATTTTGCCTCACCTCTAAATCTATTTAAGTTCTTGAAAACTTTAATAAAAACTTCTTGAGCAAGATCTTCAAGATCAGGAATATTACCAAGTTGGAGATAAAGAATATTTAAAACCTTTTTTTCATATCGCTTTACCAATATATTAAAAGCCTCTTTATCACCATTTTTTATTAGAGAGATTAAAGATTGATCAGAAAATTTATTCTTTTCCTCCCAGCCAAGGGGAGACGGCTGGGAGGTATGACTTGAAAGGGGGTATTTTCCTTTAATTATATTGATTATACTCTTCTCCATAATATTCTCCTTTGCTTTCCTAATAATTTAAAACACCTTAATTCTTATCCTTATATTATATCTCTGCATTAATCTTACAAGAATTCTAAATTGTTCCTGATCAAGTACCTGCTTTAATTCTTTGAACATTGTCTTCTGCTTATCCCTTATTTCATTTTTTATCTTATATATTTCCTCCCTAAGCTCTTTCTGCCTATCCTGCTGATTTTCTTCCAAAGTTCTCATCTCTAAGTTTTTATCTCGCAATTGTATTCTCAAATTTCTAATCTCATCTAAGTATTTATTTAGTAAATCTTCTACTTTCTGTATTTGTTCTTCTTTTAGTTTTAAAACCTTAGAAAGATCATCTATAAGATCTTTTTTAAATTTTGTATAGATTTTGTCATCCAAATCCTTTAACTTTCCCAAATATTTTTGAAGCTCTTCAGAATCTACTTTTCCACTTCTCAAAAGAAGTTGAATCTGAGCCTCAATTCGATCTCTTTCTCTAATCAGATTTCTATATTCCTGAGAAAATTGCAATCTTGTTCTCTCCTTTACTATCAGAGGATTACCTCTAAAAGGAGAAGCGTATGAAAAACTTAAAAACATCACTAATATAACTAAGATTACTGCAAATATCTTTATAATCTTTCTCATTTTTTCTATACCTCCCCTTCAGCCTTAATTACCACTTCCCATCTACATCTAAATTAGACATATCTTCCTTATCTTTTATTTCCAAAATTTTTATTCTTTCTCCCAACCTCTTGCTTTTGTTACGGCTTCTTTCCACTTTGCTAAATAATATCTTCTTTTCTCTTCAGGCATACCAGGAGTAAATATCTTTTCTTCTCTCCAAATTCTCTTAATCTCATTGAGATCTTTCCATATGCCTACTTTAAGACCCGCCAGAAAAGCTGCACCAAGAGAGGTAGTCTCGGTAATATAAGGTCTCACAACTTTTAAATTAGATATATCTGACTGGAATTGCATAAGAAAATTGTTTGCCGAAGCCCCTCCATCTACTCTTAGCTCCTTTATTTTTATACCTGTTTCACTTTCCATAAGCTCTATCACATCATTAGTCTGGTAAGCTATAGATTCTAAAGCTGCTCTTACAATATGTTCTCTCTTTACACCTCTTGTGATACCAATAATCAAACCTCTCGCAAACATATCCCAATAAGGTGCACCAAGACCTACAAATGCTGGAACAAAATATACTCCACCATTGTCTTCTACCATTTTTGCCAAAATTTCACTTTCGGAAGAGTTCTTAATAATTCCAAGATTATCTCGAAGCCACTGAATCACAGCTCCTGCTATGAACACACTACCTTCAAGAGCATAATGCACATCATCACCAATTCCATAAGCTACAGTAGTAATTAAACCTTTTGAGGAATATTTGATATCTTTTCCAGTATTAAGAAGTATAAAACATCCTGTACCATAAGTATTCTTCAAAATGCCTTCTTCGAAGCCACACTGTCCAAATAATGCAGCCTGTTGATCACCTGCTATACCTGTTATAGGAATTTCTGCATCCTCAAATATATTGCAAACACCATAAAAATAACTAGAAGGAAGAGGTTTAGGTAACATATTACGAGGAATGTTCATTATTTCAAGAAGTTCATCATCCCAATCTAAATTTTTTATGTTAAACAGCATAGTCCTTGAGGCATTAGTGTAATCTGTAGCATGAACTTTTCTCCCCGTTAAATTCCATATAAGCCAGGTATCAACAGTACCAAAAAGTAGCTTTCCTTGTTCTGCCTTTTTTCTTGCCTCAGGAACATTATCAAGAATCCACTTTATCTTAGGACCAGAAAAATATGCGTCTATAACCAGACCAGTCTTTTCTTTAACAAGCTCTGAGAGTCCATCTTTTTTTAATCTCTCACAATAATCTGCAGTTCTTCTACATTGCCAAACAATAGCATTATGTATTGGTTGTCCCGTATCTTTATCCCACACAATAGTAGTCTCTCTCTGATTTGTAACTCCAATAGCAGAAATTTCTTTGGGCTTTATCTTTGCTTTTTCTATAGCTTCAAACATTACTTCCCTTTGAGAATTCCATATATCCCATGGATTGTGTTCCACCCAACCAGGTTTTGGAAAAATCTGAGGAAATTCCTTTTGGGCCACACCTATTATATTCCCCAAAGAATCAAATATTATAGCCCTTGAACTTGTAGTACCCTGATCTAAGGCAAGAATATACACAAGATCACCTCCCCCTTCTAAATCTAATAATTAATCTATTTTTGATTTTCTTATTTTTTCTTCAAGTAATCAATAAGATCATTAAGTTGTTTCTTATAGATGGATAAATGATAAAAGGGATTTAGAGGTTTTCCTTTACTCCAAGCATCCATAAACTTTTGAAATTCCTGCCTTTCCTTCTCAGATATTTGAAAATTCTGTTGATTTCTCCATTGGGGATTAAATTGAGGCTGTTGAGCAGAAGATTGTTGTTGAGACATTCTTTGTCTCATCTCCTCTAATCTCTTTTGTCTCTCTATTTGCAACTTATCAAGATAGGTTAATTGAGCATCTGTAAGCACACCTTCAATACGGTTAATAAATTTATCGGCTTCTTTCTTAGGTAATTCACTTACCTTACCTAGCTCTTGAAGTATAAGAATAAGTTTTTGTAGCTTGACTTTTAGTTATAGTTACCTTCTTATCCTTATCAAGTTCTCTTAAATCTCTTATTAATCTTGTCAAATACTGCACTTCTTGAGACATAAAAGCCCTTCTTTGAGGTTGAGACTGAGTCTGAGCCCCAACTATAGAAATAAGAAGCAAGAAGATAAAAATAAAAGATAAATATCTCTTTATTCTTCTCATCTTTATCCCTCCTTATTCATATCTTAAGGCATCGATAGGATTTAACTTAGAAGCCCTATAAGCAGGATAGTATCCAAAGAAAATTCCTACGAGTGCAGAAACAGTAAAGGAAAGTACCACAGGATATAAAGTTACAACAGCAGAAAGACCTGAAAAAGATTTTATAACTTGAGATAATACAATTCCCAAAAGTATCCCTAATATACCACCAGCAACAGATACAATAACTGACTCGATTAAAAACTGATATAGGATATATCTTGCCTTTGCCCCAACAGCCTTCCTTATACCTATCTCTCTTATTCTTTCCGTTACATTAACAAGCATAATATTCATTATCCCTATTCCTCCTACAAGAAGAGAAATAGCAGCAATTCCTGCCAAGAACAAAGTCAAAGTCTGCATTGATTGGTTCAATGAAGAAAGGATAGTTAATTGATTTTGAACTACAAAATCATCATTATTAGGATCTGTTATTTTATGTTTTTTCCTTAAAATCTCCTCTATTTGAGATTGTAAATCATTCATTACATCGGGACTTACTGCGGATACATAGATACTGTTTAAATAATTCCCTCCCTGAATTTTCCTTTGAAAAGTAGTCAAAGGAATAAATATCATATCATCAAGATTAGCAAAACCACCAAGTTGACCCTGAGGTTCAAGTACCCCTATAACTTTGAAAGTAATACCCGAAATTTTTATACTTTGCCCAATAGGATCTTCATTATCAAATAATGTCTCTGCAACAGAGGATCCCAAAACTGCAACCCTTTTACTTCCCTTATATTCTTCTTCAGAAAAGAAATCTCCACTAGCAACTTTCATTTGCCTCAAATTTAAATACTCAGGAGATGTACCAATCACTTGTGTATTTGTATTCTGAGCCTTATATTTAACCTGAACATTTCTAGAGGTATAAGGAACTATTGCTACAATCTTACTTAGGTCTAATTCCTTTAACAAAGCTTCATAATCATCATTGGTAATTGAACTTCTCGGAGTACCTCTTACAAGCCCTACTCCTCTTCCAAATCTCGGGAAAACTGTCAAGAGATTTGATCCTAAAGAGGTAAACTGCCTCTCAATTGTAACCTTAGTTCCTTCTCCTAAGGACATTAGTGTGACCACGGCAGCAACACCAATGATTATCCCTAAAGTAGTAAGAAATGTCCTTAATTTATTTGTAGTAAAATTATGAATAGCCATTTTTATAAGTTCTAAGATCATATCTTTCACCTACCTCAAAGGCACTCCAGGAATTCTCATTTGAACTTGTTGATTTCTACTGGTAGAAGTGGTACTTGAAGATGGAAGAATTACTATATCTCCTTCCTTTAATCCACTTTCAACCACTACATTTGTCCCATCATCTTCTCCGAGAGTTACCCTAACCAGTTCCCTTTCTCCATTTGGCTTCAATACTTCCACATAACTTCTTCTTTCTGTCTTTTTCACAGCCTTTAGAGGAACAAGAAGAACATTCTTTCTTTCCAAAAGAATGATATCTCCATCGGCACTCATCCCTACCTTTAATCTTAAATCTTCATTAGGAATTCTGACCCTTACCTTAAAAATAGGAATATTATTAGAAATGGTAGCTGTAGGAGATATCCTAATAACCTTACCTTCAAATTCCTCATCAGGAAAAGCATCCAAGGAGATTCTTACAGGAAGACCTACTGAAACCTTGCCGATATCTGTTTCATCTACTTCAAGAGAAAGTTCCACATTTTTAGTATCAAGAAGAGTCATCAATACCGTATTTGAAGATATATTTTGGCCTTTAACAACGTTTACATTTGCTACAATCCCTGAAAAGGGAGCTTTAATTATAGTATTTTCTAAATTTCTTTTAGCGTTCGAAAGATCTATCTTAGCCTTTTCCAAAGAAAGTTTACTTGCTTCAAGTTCTTTTTGTAAACTTTTTAATTGGCTGTCATAGTTTTCCTTTACCAATTTTAGATTAGACTCTGCTTGAGTTAAAGAATTCTTTGCCTTTTCAAAATTGAATTTTGCTGTATCTAAATCACTTTGGGAAGCAAAACCTTTTTTAAATAATTCTTCGATCCTTTCAAGATTATTTTTAGCATTTTGATATTCTATATATGCATTATCTCTAGTTATTTGTGCGTCTTTCAAATTTTTCTCAAGTTGTCTTTTCTGAGTCTCGTAATTCAACTTAGCTTGTTCATAAGAATTTTCATAATTCTCATAAGCAATTAAAGCTTGCTGATAAGCATTCTGATAGTCTGTTGGATCAATTTTTACTAAAACATCACCTTCTTTAACCCTCTTACCTTCTTCAACTACATATATTACTGTGCCTGAGACCTTACTTGTTATATCAAGGCTTCTCTCAGCCTCTAAAACCCCACTTCCAGAAACAGCAACAGCTAAATCTCCCCTTCTTACTGTATAGGTATTAAGAGTAATATTATTTTTATTACTTTTGTTTGTTCTTCCAAATCCCCACCAAAGTCCAATTCCTACCAGAATTAAAATTATAAAGATAATAAATAATTTCCTTTTCATAATTTCAACCTCCAACTAATAAAGAGCTTTCCCTATAGCTAATGATAGACTGTCTAAATTTTTCCAATAATTATGGAGAGAAGAATAGTAATTATTTTCAGCCTTTATGATGTTTATTTCAGCACTCATTAGATCAATTTTTGTTATTAAACCAGCATCAAACTTAAGTTGTGCTATCTTGTAATTTTCTTTAGCAAGATCTAAATTTTTTTGTTGAATTTCTAAGTCCTTTAGACTTGCATTAAGCTGTTCTAATCTTTGAGCAATAGTTACTTTTGCATTATTTAAAGATTGTTCATAAGATTTTTTTGCACTTTCAAGAGAGTTCTTTGCAGATATCAATGTGGCCTTAGGTGTATAATCGTTGTCATAAAGTTTGACCTGAAGTTCATAAAGTTCAACATTATTTTTAGCCTGCACTAAAGAAGGAAGATTGTCTTTAGCTATGTTAAACAATTCATCAAAATTAAAACTGAATGATTTTAATTCAGGCTCTTTTAGAGTCACACCCTCCATAGGTGATATTCCAAGAGTTTGCCAAAATTGGCTCCAATATATTGTTAAATTATTTTGGGTCAGTTTTTAAAGAATTCACCGCAGACAGATAGTTTAACTCAGCTTGACTCACATCAGTTGCGGTAGCATTTCCCACCTGATATTTTGCTTTTGTAGCATTAAAAACCTCTTCATAATAAGTCAATTGCTTTTCATTCAATCTAACTTGAGCTTGTGCCTACCAAAACATTAAAATATGCATTCCTTACACTTTGTATGACTTGTAATTTGGTATTTTCATATCTAACTTTCTCCAAGTTTAAATCCAGTTCAGATTGTTTCAAGGCTAATACCAAAGTAGTAGGATCTTTCTTCTTATTTTCATAATCGAGAGAAGCATTGTCTAAGTTAATCTTCGCTATTAGAAGATCTCCATTATTTTTCAACGCAATGTCTATAGCCTCTTCAATAGACAATATTTTTTTCTCTTGAGAAAAAGATATAGAACACAATAAAACAAGAGACATAAAAACTATAAAAAATTTTTTAAACATAGATTAGTTCACCTCCAAATCTCCTAAAAGAATAAACAGTTGAACTTTCTGGAGATTAAAATTCAAGATTGAACTTTCAAGATCGTAATTTGCCTGCATATAATCAATTTCATAATTTTTAAGATCAAGATCCGTGATCAAACCAAGATTATATCTTATTTTTTGTAGCCTCTAAATTAGCTTTCTTTTGTTCCAGAACAAGCTCTTTCTGTTTTATGCTCTCTTGAGCTATTAAAAGATTATAGTAAGTTTNCAAAAAACTAAGCTCTATATCCTTTTTAGTCTTATCATAATTTATTTGAGAGCTCTCTAAAGAAAGTTGAGCCTGATTTTTACTAATATTTTTACTACCACCATCTAATATAGGTGTACTGAAAGAAATTCTAAAGTTCCATATATTTTCACTACTATATAAACTTTTTTGCGAGGTACCCCAACTTGGATTTATTGAAGCATTAAGGGCATAATTCTGAGTATCAAAAGATAAAGCATAAGTAGTATTCCCTGAAGTAAAACTTCCACTGACAGAGATATTCCAAGAAGGAATATTAGATTTTTCAAGATTTATCTTAGCTTTCTCCACATCAATACTGGAATTTTTAATGGTCAAATTATTAGAATATAACCTTGATATTAACTCATCGTAGGAATAGGTAACAGGCTCATATTTTACATCAAGTTTTACAGGTTTTCGTGGAAGGTTTTTGCCTAAAAGATTTTCAAGAGATTTATAACTTAATTCTAAATTATTCTTTGCAGAATTATAATTTATCTCTGCAAGTTTTGCTTTTTGCTTATAATCCATAAAACTAATCTCATTTATTAGACCATCTTTGAATTGTTTCTCTGCTACTTCTTCTTGCCTCTTAGCAAGTTTGTAACTCTCCTCATATATTTTTAGCTGTTCCTGAGCAAGATATAGGTTATAAAAGTTTTGCAAAAATTGATAGTATAAATTTTGAACATTATTCTTGAAATCGTTCTTTGCTTGTTCTAAATTTAACTCAGCCAGTTTTACATTTATACCCGCCTGTCCTTTTGTAAAAAGAATTTGAGAAAAATTTAAGGATAAATTTCCCGATTTTGATTCGCTTGTAGAAGTAACATTATTTAAGGTTACACTTGTTTCCCCTTGATTATAGGATATCTGTAAAGAAAGTTGTGGTTTTAAACTAGAATAAGCAAGATAATATTCTTGTAAGCTACTATTACATTGTGCTTGGTAAATCTTATAGAGAGGAGAATTAGTCAGCGAAGGTTTCAGATCCTCGAGAGTTAAATAATCCTCGGCAAAGACAAAAGTTGTAAGTAACAAAAAAATTATAAAAAGAGAAAACATAAGTTTCCTAAACATGGCTTTTCTCCCTCTTCCTATACTCAATATCTACTATCTTGCCATCTTGCATTCTAACAATCTTTTCAGCATAACTTGCAATATCAGGCTCGTGAGTAACAAGTATAATAGTTAAATTCTCCTCTTTATGAAGTTTACTGATAAGCTCCATTATTTCATGACTGGACTTCGAATCTAAATTTCCTGTAGGCTCATCAGCAAGAAGAACTACAGGATCTACAATCAAAGCTCTTGCAATAGCAACCCTTTGTTGCTGCCCCCCTGAAAGCTGAGTCGGCCTATGATGTAATCTATCTCCAAGTCCCATTCTCTCAAGCATTAATTTTGCCTTCTCTTTCCTCTCCTTAGGAGGAACTCCCCTATATATAAGAGGGAGTTCTACGTTTTGAATGGCATCATAACGAGGAAGAAGATAGAAGCTCTAGAAAAACAAAGCCTATTTTCTTATTCCTTATCTCTGCAAGTTCATCATCAGAAAGTTGAGATACATCTTTTCCCTCAAAATAAATCTTGCCTGACGTGGGTCTATCAAGACAACCCATAAGATGCATCATGGTAGATTTACCCGAACCAGACGGTCCCATTATTGCTATGAATTCTCCCCTTTTTACTCTTAAAGAAACCCCATTCAGCGCTACTGTCTCTACACCATCCATTTTATATATCTTTACCACATTTTCTAAAACAAAAATATCATCCATTTTCCCTCTCACATCCTTTCTAGGAAAGATTCTTTTTATTAAGACGGTACATTATACAATTTTATTTCTTTTAAAAACATTTGACAAAAAGGCTTTTATCACTTATAAACTAAATAGACATCTAACAGAAATAATTAAATGGGGGCGTAGCTCAGTGGGAGAGCGCTTGCTTCGCATGCAAGAGGTCGTGGGTTCAAATCCCATCGCCTCCACCAAAATATGGTAAAGAAAAGGGGACTCTTAAGAGTCCCCTCGGTTTATTAATACCAAGTTATTTCTATGAATTACTTCCTCGTAAAAATCCTCACCTAAAATATTTTTTATTTCCTCAGTATTTTTACCCTTTATCCTTTCCAATTCAGAACTATCATAATTCGTTATCCCACGTCCAATTTCTTCTCCAGTAAGATCTAAAATACTTACCGTATCTCCTCTTACAAATTCTCCTTCTATCTTTTTAACTCCAACAGGAAGCAAGCTTTTACCCTTTTTCAATAGAGCATCTTTTGCCCCATCATCTATATATACTTTTCCCTGAGGTTTTGCCATAAAAAGCATCCAATGCTTCCTTCTATTTAGATGCCTCTCTACTGGATAAAACATCGTTCCAACTTTTTCTTTTTTTAGAACTATTCTCTCAAGAACATTTTCTAAATCTGCTTTTGCAAGAATCATAGGAATACCCGCCTCTGTTACTATCTTAGCAGCTTGTACTTTAGTATACATTCCACCAGTACCTTTTCCTGGACCAGCTATCTTCTCTATTTTTTCATCAATGTCATAGACATCCCTTATTAATACAGCATTAGGTGATAAATTAGGATCTTCCGAATACAATCCTTCCACATCGGATAAGATTACAAGAAGATCTGCATTAATAGCACAAGCCACCTTTGCCGAAAGAGTATCGTTATCACCTATTTTTATTTCTTCCACAGCTACTGTATCGTTCTCATTAACAATTGGGACAACTTTTTCTTCTATTAATGTCTCGAAGGTTTGAGAGATATTTATATACCTTTTCCTATCTCTGAGATCTTCTGCAGTAAGAAGTATTTGAGCAATAGGCTGTTTAAATATAAGAAAAAAGCTGAGAATAATACTGCATCAACCTTACTTGTCCAACGGCCGAAAGAGCTTGTTTTGCAGGAAGATCTTTCCTTTTAGAGAGCTTCTGCATTATTTCTCTGCCAGAGGCAATAGCACCTGACGATACAAGCACTACCTCCTTATTAGCTCTCATAAGTTTTACACATTCCCTAACTAATGACAAAATCTTTTCTCCAGAAGGATTTCCCCTCTCATCAGTAATACTTGAAGTACCTACTTTTACCACAATCCTTTTCCAATCATTCATACTTCGAAAGTTCCTCCAAACTTACTTCTCCCACCTTTTTAGCTTTTCTCCTAACCTCCATTCTAGGAAGCATTACTATTCTTCCACATTTTTCGCATTTAAGTTTTATGTCAACCCCTGAAAAAAGCACTATCCATCTGCTTCCACCACAAGGATGCTTCTTAGGAAGTTCTAAAATATCTCCAACCTGGATCTTCTCTATCATTCCTCTTCTTCTTCAGCTCTAGGTTTAGCCTTAGCAATTATTTCCTCTTGGATTTTTGCAGGAACTTCTTCATAATGGGAAAACTTCATAGAATATGATCCTCTTCCTTGAGTTATAGACTTTAATACGGAAGAATATCTTAACATTTCTGCAAGAGGAACAAGAGCCTTTATCACTTGCAATTTGCCTAACGCCTCTATAGAGGTTACTTTTCCTCTTCTACCGTTTAAATCACTAATTATATCTCCAGTATATTCATCGGGAGCTGTTATCTCTACCATCATTATTGGTTCAAGAAGAACAGGTTTGGCTTCTAAGAAACCTTTTTTGAAAGCTTTAGAAGCTGCAATCTTAAACGCCATATCTGAGGAGTCCACCTCATGATAAGATCCATCAAACAACGTCACCCTAACATCTACAATAGGATATCCAGCAAGAATACCTTTTTCCATCGTTTCTCTTACACCTTTTTCTACCGCTGGTATATAATTCTTTGGTACTACTCCGCCTACAATCTTATCTACAAATTCAAATCCTGCACCCCTTGGAAGAGGTTCAAGTTCGAGCCATACATGTCCATATTGGCCTCTTCCACCTGTTTGTTTCTTAACCTTTCCTTCTGCCTTTGCTGTAGCTCTTATGGTTTCCCTATACGCCACTTGAGGGGTACCAAGAGTTACATTAACACCAAACTTTCTCTGCATTCTTTCAACTACTACCTCAAGATGCGAATCTCCTAAGCCATAGATTAAGGTTTCATTGGTCTCAATATTTCTCTGAACTCTCAAAGTAGGATCTTCATCAAGAATTCTAGCAATAGCAGTACTCATTCTATCCTCGTCTGCTCTAGACTTAGGAACTACAGCTACTGCAAACACTGGCTCAGGAAATTCAGCAGGAATAACTTTTACTGAATTATCTTTATCTCCCAAAGTTTCGTTTGTAGACGTTTCCTTTAATTTAGTAATAACCCCAATATCGCCTGCATTTATCTCGGTAGCAGGCTCTTGATTTTTTCCTCTTTGGAAGAAAAGTCCTCCTATCTTCTCTTGTACACTTTTATTTACATTGAATAAGTTAGAATCTGGTCTTAGAACCCCAGAAATAACCCTCACATAACTTATCTTACCCACAAAGGGATCAGCGGAAGTCTTAAATACAAAAGCTAAAAGCCCATTTTTCTCACCAATAGATATGGTCTTTGTTTCTCCTGTTTTTGTATCTTCTATAGGAAGAGCAGGACGTTCTTTAGGGCTTGGGAAGAAGGAAACTACAGCATCAAGAAGTTTTGAAACTCCAATATTTTTAAAAGAGGATACAGGGAAAATAGGGAAGATCTCTCTATTTTTAAAAGCCTCCTTTAGAGTCTTAAGGATTAAATCTCCAGATATTTCTTCTCCTTCTAAGTACTTTTGTAAAAGTTCTTCATCAAACTCTATTATGGTCTCAATAAGCTGTTGTCTGTACTTTTCATAATCAGATTTTAAATCAGAGGGAATATCTGAAACCTCAGGATCTCCTTTTTCATCTTTATATATATAAGCCTTGCCTTCTAACAAATCAATAACACCGTTAAAATTACCTTCTTTACCTATGGGAATATAAATAGGAATAGCTTTACTTCCAAATCTTTCCTGAATAGATTTAACTACCTCAAAAAAGTCCGAGTTTTCCCTGTCAAGTTTATTAACTACAAAAGCAACAGGAAGTTTTTCTCCTTCACCCATACTCCAAACCTTCTCAGTTTGAACCTGTATTCCTGAAATCGCATCTATTACAATAAGCATACTATCCACAGCCCTTAATGCACTTATAATTTCTCCTATAAAATCTGCGTATCCTGGAGTATCTATCAAGTTTATCTTTTTGCCCTTCCACTCTAAAGGCAAAATAGATAAGCTTAGAGAAATACCTCTTTTTATCTCTTCAGGCTCAAAATCCGATACCGTGTTTCCATTCTCTACTCTTCCCATCCTATCAATTACTTTTGCAGTATAGAGAATCGCCTCCGCTAAACTTGTCTTTCCAGCACCCCCATGTCCAAAAAGTCCTACATTTCTTAAATTTTCAGTTTCATATTTCATTTTTCCTTCAAAAACCCCCTTACTTTTTATATTTTTTTACTTCCTAAGAATTATATTATCAAAAAATTTTAAAGAAGATTATAATCCTGTACTTCCCAGCCCCCCTTCACCTCTCTCAGTTTGGGGAAGCTGAGATATTTCTTCCCACATCACGTGAGCATATTGAAGAACCAAAAGTTGAGCAATACGCATACCTCTTTTTCCATAAAATGTCTTATTAGAAAAATTGATTAAATTTACGAAAATTTCTCCTCTGTAATCACTATCAATAAGTCCTGGAGTATTAAGAATTGATATTCCCTTCTTTGCAGCAAGCCCACTTCTTAGGTAAAACAAAAGCTAAATATCCCTCAGGCAAAGCAATTTTTATACCAGTAGGAATTACAAGCCCCCCTCCGATCTCTTTAAAGGGAGGAAGTTCAAAGTCAATACGAGAATATAGATCCAATGCTGCTGACCCAGAGGTAGCATAATTAGGGAGAGGTAAATCTTTGTCTATTCTTTCAATCAAAACTTTAACCATATCAGTAGGCTTTTGCAAAAAGAGCCTTTATTTTTGTCTCCTTTCCACATAAAATACATTTTCCTTCTTCTTCCTTCCAATCAAGAGGTATATTTCTTATGGTTGCTCCTGTTAATTCTTTTATCTTTAACTCACATTCCCCCTCTCCACACCAACTTGCCTTTACAAATCCCCTTTTTGTATCCATAATCCTCTTAAATTCTTCAAAATTATCAATTTCATATGTATTTTCTTCTCTAAATCTCAACGCCTTTTCAAAGAGAGTCTTCTGAATATCTCTCAGAAGATTTTCCAAATCCTGGACCATATTTTCTCTCTTAATTGACATTTTTATTCTCAAATCTCTTCTTGCCACATATAACTCTTGCTTCTCTACCTCTTTAGGGCCTATTTCCACTCTAACAGGAACACCTTTCAATTCCCATTCATTGAACTTCCATCCTGGAGTATGTTCCTCGTCTTTATCTACTTTAACTCTGAAGTATTTTCTTAAGACCTCATAAATCTCGTCCACATAATTATAAACTTTTGTCTTATCCGTTTCACTTTTCCATATAGGTATGATGACTATCTGATAAGGAGCAACTCTTGGGGGAAGTACAAGTCCATAATCGTCTCCATGGGTCATTATTAAAGCTCCTATCAATCTTGTAGAAACTCCCCAGCTAGTTTGCCACACATATTTTCTCTCTCCATCCACATCCTGGAACATTATATCGAAGGCTTTCGCAAAATGCTGACCTAAGTTATGAGAAGTTCCAGCTTGAAGGGCTCTACCGTCTGCAAGAAGTACCTCAATGGAATAAGTGTGAAGTGCACCTGCGAATTTTTCGTTCTCAGTTTTTCTTCCAGCTATCACAGGAATAGCAAGATCATTTTCAACAAAATCCTTGTAAACATTCAACATTCTCAATGCTTCTTCTTCTGCCTCTTCAAAGGTTCTATGAGCAGTATGCCCTTCTTGCCATAAGAACTCTGTAGTTCTTAAAAAGGGCCTTGTCTCTTTTTCCCATCTTACCACATTTGCCCACTGATTTATTAAGACTGGCAAATCTCTCCAAGACTGTATCCATTTTGAATACATACTACATATAATTGCCTCCGAGGTAGGTCTTACAGCAAGAGGTTCAAATAGCTCTTCATCCCCTCCTTTAGTTACCCAAGCAACCTGAGGAGAAAAACCTTCTACATGCTCTGCCTCCTTTTCTAGAAAGCTCTTAGGTATAAAAAGGGGAAAATAGGCATTTACATGGCCTGTTGCTTTTATCTTCTCATCAAGAATTCTCTGCATATTTTCCCAAATAGCATAACCGTAAGGTTTTATCACCATACATCCCTTAACTGGAGAATAATCCACTAAATCTGCTTTTAAAACCACTTCTGTATACCATTTAGAAAAATCTTCTTTTTGAGAGGTTAACTCTTCCACAAACTTTTTCTCCATAGACTTTCTACCTCCTACAATTCAAATCTTATTTTTAAAGGACCACTGTTATAGGTATCTTCATCAACTATAACTTTTAGAATAACCTTTTTGTTTTTTTCTTTTATTTTATAAACTATATTATAAAATTCTTCAAAAGAAATTTCTCCAACAGTATTAGTGAGAGGATCTGGAAGTACACCCTTTTGCTGTGCTATTCTGTTAACTTCAGAAAGCACTTCAAGAAGCTTCGCTTCGATACTATTCATATCTTCCCCACCATCAATCACTTTTAAAACCAATATCTCTCCCTTCTTGAATACAAGCCTATATGGATATATCTCAAAGTTTAAAAGAGCAGGTTCTCCCTCAAAAATATTTGCAAGAGAAAAGACTCTTATTAATTTCTCTCCAGGACTTGTAAAAGCATCTAATAGTTTTTTCCATTCCGCTTCGGGAATCCATATAAATCCCTTTTCCTCACTTCCAGCTCCCCTCTCTTTAGCTATATTTTCTATCAATGAAAGAAGTGCCTTAGCTTCTTTTTCTGCCTGTTCCTTGTTTAAACTTCCCTTTGAAATATAGTTGAGTATCAATTCTCCTCTCCTAAAAACTATGCCTTCAGTTCTCATACTCGTTATTGTAGAGTTCAAAAACTGTATCTCATCAATAAGCTCTTTCTTTTCCTCTAACAATTTTTCCCTCTCCTTATTTAAAAAAAGAGATCTTTTGAGAAATATCATATATAGATCTTTGCAATTTCTCATTTTCTCTTAAAAGTAATTCTCTCTCCCTAGATAAATTCTTAATTTCTGTAAGCATTTTAGCTCTATCTTTCTCTAACTCATCAAGCTTCTTCTTATAACTCTCCAACTCCTTTATCGCTTTCTCTCTTTCTATCCTCACCTCTTCATATTTCTGTATAATCTCTGAAAGTTCTTTTTCTTTATTTTTTATGTTAACCTGAAGATCAGTTATTTCTCTTTTTAACTTTTCCATGACCAAAAAGAGCTATCCTAACTATTTTCAAGAAAATATAGATAAAACAATAAGAGAAAAAATCATGATAAGAATCCCAGTAAAAACGACTAATAATCCTTGAGGTATACTTAGGACGAAGGTTAAAAATAGAAAGTTTCTTTTTTCCTGCCTTCCTTCCCACATAGTCACCTGCATATGCTATTAATCCGCTAGCAACAAGCAATATAACTATTAGTATTATTCCAGACATCAAAGATTAAACCTCTCCCCAAGAAAGAATCTTTTTGCAATATCACTACTAATTATTTCCCCAGGAGTTCCTGAGATCAGAACCTCTCCCGAAAAGATAATATAAGCATAATCTGTTATAGCTAATGTGTCTCGTACATTATGATCTGTTATAAGAATCCCAAGTCCTTTATCTTTTAAATAATAAATAGTCTCTTGAAGATTCTGTACTGTGATAGGATCTACCCCTGCAAAGGGTTCATCAAGAAGTATATACCTAGGCGATAAAGCTAAAACCCTTGCTATCTCTACCCTTCTTCTTTCCCCACCCGACAAGGTATAACCTAAATTTTTCCTAACTTTATGGAGTTGAAATTCATCAATTAATTCCTCAAGTTTTTTCTTTTGCTCTTTAGGCGTTAAATTGGTAAGTTCTAAAACTAATTTAATATTCTCTTCCACAGTGAGCTTCCTAAAAATTGTAGGATCCTGAGCAAGATAGCCTATGCCTTTTCTTGCCCTTTGAGGCATAGAAAGATAAGTAATATCTTCACCATCGAGAATTACTTTTCCACCATCAGCATAAACCTCTCCCATGATAGTATAGAAAGTAGTAGTCTTACCAGCCCCGTTAGGACCTAGAAGGCCAACTACATACCCAGGATCTACAGTAAGGGATACATTTCTAACCACACATCTTTTGCCGTAATATTTATAAATGCCAACAGTTTCCAAACTCATATGCTTTAATGTTAAAAAATTTTTAATTTCATGTCAATTTTTATCTCAAACCTCTGAGTATCTCCCATATGTTCTTGTATCCCTTTTTTTGAACAATATTCATAGTAATAAAATATTCTTTCAAGGCTAAAAGATAATTACCCTTTTTTAAATATAATGCACACCTCAAAGCATGAAGTGCTTCATTGTCTCTATTTATCTCAAGGCCCTTATTCACAAGAGCTTCGACTTCATTATAGTTGCCCTTTAAGTAATGTAAATATGCAAGATAACTCATTATCCAATCATCCTTAGGCCTCAATAAACTTAGCTTAGTTAAAATAATAAATTGCCTTATCCACCTCTCCCAAGAAATAATAAGAAAAGGCAATTTTGTAAAGATTAAAAATATCCTCAGAATTATTTTTAAGGTTAGACCTTATATTTTTCTTTAAGTAATTAGGATCGATCTTATTTAGGATATTGTAATATTCATATAATTTTTCTAAATTTCCTATAGCACCATACAACACAAGCAGATTAAAAACAGTATCGGGGTCCCTTGGATCCTTATTATATTTAGCCTCGTATTCTTTTATTAAAAGGTTAAAATCCTGTCCACCCGCTAAACTAATTAAGACAAAAAGGGAAAAAACAATAACAAACAATCTACCTCTTAAAATCAAAAACCTTCAACTCCTTCAATATTTCTGTAGCAAGCGCTAATGCTAACTTACCATCTTCAAGAGTAACCTCAGGATCTTTCCCCTCCAAAATACATTTTACAAAATGTTCAAGTTCCAATCTCAATGGTTCTTCTCTTTCTAAAACCGGTGACTCTAAACTAGACTCAATATGCTGAGCTCCTCCATGAACTATAGATATACTCTGTTCAATATAATCTACAATTATTTGATCTCCACTCTTTTCATGAATATCGAGTTTTCTTAACTTCTTAGGTGAAACTTTACTTGCTATAAGATTTACAAATATATCCCCTTCAAAAAGGATATTCACTGTTGCAAAATCTTCATGAGGAGTATAAATAGAATAACCTACTCCATTTATATCAATAATTTTTCTATTCTTTCCAAGAATATAAAAAAGAATGTCTAAATCATGTATCATAAGATCCATAACAACCCCAACATCGGTAGACCTACCATCAAAAGGTCCCATTCTCCTTGCCTCAATATAAAAAGGATTCTTTATATACTTTTTTAATTCCTGTACTGCAGGATTAAATCTTTCAATATGTCCTACCTGTAAAACTAAATCTTTTCCACTCGCGATATCTAACAATATCTCTGCTTCCCTTAAGTTATACGTAACAGGCTTTTCAATAAAGGTATGAATGCCCTTCTCAAGAAAATCTTTCGCTATCTGAAAATGAGAAATTGTTGGAGTAACAATACTTACAGCCTCTACCTTATCAATGAGATCTCTATAATCGTCAGTCACAAAGGGTATATTATATATAGAAGCAATTTCTTTAGCCCTTTTAAGATTTATATCACATACCCCCAAAAGTTCTACTTGGGGAATCTCACTAAAGATTCTCACATGATGTTGTCCTAAATAACCTACACCTATAACTCCTACTTTTACCTTATTCATTTTTGTCCTTACTCTCCTCTAATTGCCATTTTATTATTCTCAGATAAACTCCTCCCAATTTCAAGAGCTCTTCATGGGTACCTTCTTCTACTATTTCTCCATTCTCAAGTACCACAATTCTGTCAGCTCTTTTAATAGTTGAAAGCCTATGAGCAAACAATAAAAGCAGTTTTCCCTCTCATCAGCTCCTCAAGAGCCTCTTGAACAAAAGCCTCAGACTCTGAATCAAGAGCAGATGTAGCCTCATCAAGAATAATCAATCGAGGTTTTAAAAGAATAGTTCTTGCAATAGCTATTCTCTGAGCCTGTCCTCCCGATAAATTAATTCCTCCTTCACCAATTATAGTATCGTATCCTTGAGGTAATTTCATTATAAAATCATGAGCTCTTGCCATCTTTGCAGCTTCTACAATTTCCTCAAAGGAAACATACGGATTTCCATAACTTATATTATCCCTCACTGTACCATGAAAAATAATTGTCTCTTGGGGTACAAAACCAATTTGTGATCTTAAAGATTTAAGACTAACTTTTCTAATATCATATCCATCTATCCTTACTACCCCTTTAGTTGGATCAATAAAACGTGGTATCAGATTTACTAAAGAAGTTTTCCCTGCTCCGCTACTTCCTACAATGGCAATTTTTTCTCCAGCTCTAACTTTAAGATTTATATCTTTTAACACCCAATTAATCCCGTCATAAGTAAAGGAAACATTATCAAATTCTACAAAACCCTTTATAGGTGGAAGAACAATAGGATTTTTTACCTCTAATACTTCTTTGCCCATCTCCAAAACCTCAAAGATTCGTTCTAAAGCAGCATATGCCTGTCTTAATCCCGCTAAAACTCTCAAAATAGTCTGTGTAGGATCAATAGCCATACCTACATAAGTTAAAAAAGCCACAAAAGTTCCAAGAGTCATCTCTCCCTTGGCAATTTTTCTCGTTCCAAGCCATAGAATAAAAACAAGTGCTAAAGCACTTAAAAAAGCTAGAGAGAGGAATTTGAATGGCAGTAAGCCTTGCTATCTTTAGGTTTCTAAAAAAATTCTTCTCATTCTCTTCCTTAAACCTTTTAATCTCCGTCTCTTCTTGAGAAAATACTCTAACTACTCTTGCTCCTTTAATGCTTTCTTGAATTATTCTTGTAAGATCTGCAATCTTTCTCTGGACAGCCAAAGACCATTTCTGAATTTCCTTCCCTATTCCTGATATAGAAAAGACAAAAAGAGGAATAACAAGAAAAGTAGCAAGAGCAAGCTGCCAATCAGTAAGTACTACAATTATTAATACTCCCAAGAGGAGTACAATAGCATAAAAAAGATCTGCGATACCTGAGAGGAAAGATGTCTGAATTAGCTGAGTATCTTGTAAAGTTCTTGCAATGAGATCTCCACTATTCCATCGATTTAAATAATCAAGAGATAAGTATTGAATTTTGGAGAAAAGCTTTTCCCTAAGATCTGCAACAACTCTATGACCTATAAAAGAGAAAATATAAATTTGTCCATATAAAAATAAACTTCTTAAGAAAAGAAGAAGTATAATTATTAGCGAAAGTCTATTAAGGACAGCAAGATCTTTAACATTAGAAAGCTGATCTAAAAGTTCTCCTAAAAATTTAGGAGCATACAATTGAGCCCCATTACCAACTAGAATACAAAAAAGACCTAATATAAAATATCCCCAATAAGGTTTTATTAATTTAAATAATCTTGCTAAGTACTTCATTGTATAAGTCTTTCCATATAATCTCAGAGCTCAAATAATCCTTATTAAAATTCTCCTTTAATTTTTCATGAATCTTAATTAACCTCTCCCTATTATACAAAATCTCCTTTATATACTTAAGTACATCTCTAAAATGAAAATTTCCCACAATCTCAGGGATAATACCTGGAGATATTTTATTAGGCAAAGCAAGATAAGGATTTTTCTTTAAATAAAGATTGATCAGTCCCTCCCTTAGCCTACCTTTAAATAAATTCGCAATTCCCTCTATAGGAATGAATTCGGGTCTATGAAGAGGAAGGATAACAATCATAGGTATTTTCATATATGCAAGTTGCATAGTATTGGTTCCAGGTAAGGTTATTGCCATTAAATATCCGTTCAGTTTTTTCATATCATCAAGGATCTCAAATTTTATAGGAAGATCTTTTACCATAGAATTTACTCTTCTCAAAATATCATCTACAACTTTTCCATCAATAAAAGGTGACAGAAAGAAAGTGAAATTAAAATCTGGAAAATCCTTTACTATTTCTTTAACAAGAGCCAAATAAAATGGAATAAAAAATTTCAAGGCATAATTTCTACTCCCTGGAAATAGAGCAATATTATTACTATCGGAGAAAGCATTTGAAGGTAAAAAATCAAATCTTAAATCTCCCACGAAAATAGAATTTGGAATATTTAATTTATCGTTCAAGGTGTAAACTTTTCTATAAAATCTCTCTCCCCAAAAATATTTCTCCACATAAGCTACAGGTATACCTTTTTTCCTCTTAGAAAGGGCTAAGTTAAAATATAAGTCTCCTCCTATATGGAAGAAAACTGAATTTTCATATTTTCTACCATCTCTAAATAAACTCCAATACTTATTAGAAGGAATAACTTCGCCAAAAAAATTCCAAGATTTTAATACCTCCTCTTCTCTGCCTGACGCAAACTGACAAGGAACAACTATAGAATTAAAGACTAAATCTTGAGACCATGCTGGATTAAACTCTTTAATCCATTTAACCAAAGGGTATAACCAACCAGAGATTTCTCCAGGGCCATTTACTAAGAAATAAACTTTTTTCATATTATTTCTAAAATAAAGTTTGAAATTCTGTCCAAAACTCCAGGTTGTCCTAACTTAGTCTCTAACTCTTTTAATTTATCTTCTAAATTTTTTCTATAAATATCGTCCTTTAAAATTCTTTCTATATTAGTCATTACTTCTTCTATATCAATCTTCTGAATAAATTCCGGGTAAATCATCTGGTTAAGAATAATATTGGGCAGTGCTATAAAGGTATAGTGAACAAGTCTTTTAGCAATATGATAAGTTACAGGAGAGATTTTATAAAAAACCATAGCAGGAGTTTTTAAAATAGCTGCCTCTAAGGTTACAGTACCAGAAGCCACAAGACTCAAAGATGAAATCTTTAAATATTTCTGACTCTCTTTTCCAGAAACTAATTCTATATGATCTTTGCCCCTTACATACTCAAAAACTAAATTAGAGAATTTTTCAGAGGCAATAGGCATTACAAATCTGTATCCATTTACTTTCAATCTATCAGTTATCTCTAAAAAAATAGGAGTCAAATTTTTAATCTCTTGAATTCTACTGCCCGGGAAAAGTCCTATGATATTTTTTTCCCGTTCAAGATCTTTATAGGGCAGTAGATAATCTACCAGAGGATGACCATAATATACTACATTGTCTCCAAAGCTTCTATATAATTCATATTCTTGAGGAAAAGTAGCAATAACATAAGAGAGACTATCTAAGACCTCTTTTACCTTTTTCTTATCTCCCCAAAGCCAATATTGAGGAGCAAAATAATAGATTGTTTTCAAACCTAATTTTTTAGCATATTTCGCAAGGGGCAAATTAAATCCCTGAGCATCTATAAAAATTATTAAATCAGGTTTCGTCTCCTTAATTATCCTTTTAACCCTTTCTTGAACTAATAAAAGTTTTGGAATATAAGGAATAGGTTCTACAAAACCAACAGTACTATATTGAGTTACGTCGTATAATACTTCCATCCCTTCTTCTTTCATCCTCTCTCCACCAAGTCCATAGAAATATATATTTTTAGCTTTGTTTTTTAATGCATTTATTAATTTTGCACCATGAATATCAGCCGAAACCTCTAATGCCGATAGAAATATTTTCATTCTTCACTCCTCCAAGATGCATCGGTTATTCCACGTTTTGATCTTATAATAAACTGATACAGAATTTTTGCCTCTTCTTCTTCCCTATTTTTTAGAAGCTCCAGCCTTTTTTCAAAAGAAAGATTTTTATCATATATCAAATGAAATAGCAACCTTATTGTCCTTATTTTTTCTAGTAGAAAAATTATTTCTTCTCAATCCCACAACGTTTATACCATATACCTTTGCAGGATTTCCATCACATAGAGAGTAAGGAAGAACATCCTTAACAAGCTTTGTAGAAGCACCTACCATGGCATAACTTCCAATTCTCACAAACTGATGAACAGTTACAAGTCCACTTATAAAAGCCCTATCTTCTACCTCCACATAACCCGCAAGTTGAGTACCATTTGCTATTATCACATTATTACCTATTTTAACATTATGAGCCACATGAACATATGCCATCAAATAACAGTTATCTCCAATTACTGTAACATTACCTTCTCCCGTAGCCCTATGAAATACACAATTTTCTCGTATGGTTACATTATTACCAATGATTAAAAAGCTCTCTTCATTTTTAAAGCTCAAATCCTGAGGAATATCTCCTAAAACACATCCTGAATGTATATGACAATTTTCTCCTATAATGGTCCCTTTTTTAATATGAACAAAAGACTCGATCCTTGTATTTTTGCCTATTTTAACTCCTTCCTCTATGACACAAAAGGGACCTATTTCAACTTTTTCTCCTATCTCCGCTTTGTCGCTAATTATCGAATTCATTGTTAGCCCCCTAAAGCTATTGTAATCTCACCCTCAGCCACTAACTTATCATCCACAAAAGCCCTTGCATCTAATTTATAAATATTTCTTAGAGTTTGTTTAATTTTGACTTCGAGAATTAAAATATCTCCAGGTAATACATTTCTTCTAAACTTAAAATTATTAATACCAGCAAGATAGGCCATAAAACTATTAGGATCTTTTCCTTCACCATAACTAAGATAAAGTAAAAGCCCACAAGCTTGTGCTAAAGCTTCAACAATTAAGACTCCAGGCATAACAGGTCTTTGAGGAAAATGGCCCATAAAGAAATAATCATTGTAAGAAACATTTTTAACAGCTCTAAGATTTTCTCCTTCTTTATAATCAATAACCTTATCCACAAAAAGAAAGGGAAATCTATGAGGCAAGATATTTAATATGTTAACTTCTTTCAAACTCCCTTCCCCCTTCAATAAATTTATTACTTATAATCTCAAGAGCTTTTATATGTAAAGAATGGCCTGAACCTATGGAAATAACCCTCATTTTTAAATCCATTCCCAACAAAGAGAAGTCACCAATTATATCCAAGATTTTGTGTCTTACAGGCTCATCAAAAAACCTTGGTAAATTAACATATCCCTCTTCTCCAACTAACAAGGCATTTTCAAGGTCTGCCCCTGATATTAATCCTCTCTTAATCAAATCTTCTACTTCGTAATAAAATCCAAAGGTTCTTGCAGGAGCAATCTCATTAAAATACTTATCTAAAGAATCTAAATAAAACCTTTGCCATTTAATAAAGGATTTAGGGAAAGATATGGCACATAAAATCTCCAATCTTTCCGATGGAAAAAGAAGCAATAACCCATTACCATCCCTTATCAAAACACTATCCATCAAAGAAAATGATCTTCTTTCAGCATCTTGAATTTTAATTCCAGCATTATACAACAATTCACACCACTTAACAGAACTTCCATCCAAAATTGGTATTTCGTCACCTTCCACATATATAAATAAGTTTGATATACCTAAAGCGTATATAGCTGAAAGCAAGTGTTCTACAGTAGAGATAAGCTTATCCTTATTACCTAATACAACTCGTCTTTTAGTATCAAAAACATAATTATAAAGAGCAGGAACCTTTATCCCTTCTTTTATAAAGACTATCCCTGTATCAATAGGAGCAGGTTCAAAAGTTAACTTAGAAAAACCTCCTATATGTAAACCCTTTCCTTCAGCAGTAAAAGAACTACTTATTGTTGCCTGTTTGCCCAAGTTTTTCCCTCAACTTTCTTATTTCTTCCCAAAGTTCAGGAAGTTTCCTTAAAATTGCCTGAACTTTCATCTCTTCGTTATGAGGCCTTGCAGGAAAACCTGAGACTACCGTATTATCAGGCACATCCTTCGTTACACCACTCTTTGCTAAAATTACCACATTATTTCCCACCTTTACATGGTCAGAAACACCGCTTTGTCCTGCCATTATTACACCATTTCCAAGAATGCTACTTCCTGCTATACCACTTTGGCTTACTATAACGCAATTTTCACCGATCTTAACATTATGTCCTATCATTATCAATGATCCTATTTTAGTGCCCTTTCCTATTCGAGTCTCTCCTAAAGTCGCTCTTTCGATTACTGTATTTCCACCAATTTCCACATTATCTTCAATAATTACTTTCCCTATATGAGTAATTTTAAAATGTTCCTTTCCATCCCAAACATATCCAAAACCATCGACGCCAATGCTACAACCCGAATGGATTATCACATTATTCCCAATTATTACATGATCATAAATAGTATTACGAGGATAAATAATACAATTTTCCCCAATCTCTACGTTATTTCCTATTACTACCCCTGGAAAAATTTTGGTTCCTGCCCCTATCTTTACATTATTCCCTATAACCACATAGGCTCCTATACCTGTATTTTCCCCAAGTTCCACATTATTTCCCAAAACAGCAGTATTATGAATACCTGATGGATAAACTCTAAAATCAAAAAACTTTAGAATTTTTGCCATGGCAAGTTTTGGATCCTCAACTTTTATATGGGTCTTTTTTGCTTTCCCATCAGAAGGAATCACGAGAGACCTTGCCCTTGTTTTATCTTCGATTTCTGCCACATCTTTACTTTTAAAAACAAAGACAAGATCCCTCTCTGTAGCAGACTCCCACTCTGCTACTTTTTCTATCTCCATATCCTCACCAGTTAATTCTCCCCCAATAATCTTTGCAATCTCGCTAAGAAGCATATAGATTCACCTTCACTTATTCAAATTATTCAAAACTTCTGTCGTAATATCAATTCCACCCCAAATTCTTACTTTCCTCTCTAAAACTACCGACAATTTTTTGGACTTAGCTACTTTTTCAACCTCTTTATAAATTTTAGTCCTTATCCTTTGCCTTGCTTCTTCCACAAAATCACCCAACTTTTTCTCCTCTTTTACCCTATATTCGTTAATCTCCTTCTCACTCATACCCTTTTTCTTGTAATTCTCGATCAACTTTTCTATTGCTTCCTGCCTTTTCTTTATCTCGTTCTGAACAGTTTTTGTTTCTTTATACTCCATGAAAACCTTAGAATAATCCAATACACCAACATTTAAGGTTTGAGTAGAAGATATGACACTAAAAGTAAAAATCAAACTCAAAAACAAGATTGGAAATAACTTACCTCTTCTCATATCTATTTACTACCTGAAAGTATTTTTATAACTCTATCTGTAATATCCACACCACCCCATATAACTACTTCTTGCCCCTGAACGGACTTGGTTAGAACTGCTATATATCCCTCTTTTTTAGAAAGATCAGCAAAAATACCATCTAAAGTCTTTCTCAAATTTTCCAATACCTTCTGTACTGCCTGTTTGTAAGGTTCTAATTCTTTATCATACTGATCTGACAACTTTTTAATTTCATCCTGAGACTTTCCTGCCTTTTGAGCCTCTGCTATCTTATTTAACCTATCTTGGTATTCCTGTTGATACTTATTGTAAGCATTCATAAAGGGCTGATAATTTCTAAGAAGTTTATCTTCATCAATATAGGCTATCTTGGGCTGTTGAGTTTGTGCTCCAACAATCTTTAAACCAACGAAAACAAAGGCTACTGAGATTAATAGAACTAAAGCTAAAAATCCATATTTCTTCATTTTATACGCCTCCTAAAATTTTATTTTTGTCTCAGCTTTAAACTTCAAGATATTCACAAAATCACTTTCTAAATTTATAGAATAATCCACAAATCTTTGAGAACTAACTAAATCAATACCACCTAAAATATTAAATTTTAAATCTGAAAGCGAACTTAAATTATCAAAATTACTACCACCTCCTATCTTTAAACTTACATATGCGTTATTTCCTAAGGGTATAGTATACAAGAACTTTATCCCTAAATTTCCACTTTCTGGAGAATTACCCCAAGGATATTCTAAACCACCTTCAAATCCAATTATCTTTCTATCTAATCCTTGTCCCAAAGTCAGATGATATTTACCCTCAAAAGATAAGATTGAGAAGTTGAATAAAGATCCACCTCCATGGAAGTCCAAACCTATTCTTATATATCTTCCAGACTCTGGTACACCATTATCAGTTTTTATTAAATCTTGAGTAAAATAAATAAATAAAGCCTTATCATTTATCACAAAACTCCCTCTATATCCTAACTCCGCTTCAATATTATTTGTTTTTGACATCTGTCTTTTTTAAAGCAACACTGTAGTCTTTATTGTTTATATTCAAATCAAGATAATAACTTTGCAAACTAATCCCATAGTCAATACTTCCCTGAAGATTAGAAGACACAAATCCTTTTATATAACCAACATTTCCCCAAAAATATCCTAAACTTAGATCGGTGGATTCATTGTAATTATAAGAAAGAGATATTTCTCGAGGAGGTAAATATACCACGTTAAGATATAAAATAGTACTCTCTTTTTCAATCTTCCACTCTGGTTGAATTTTGATCTTTATATTTTTCTTGTTAAAGAGGTCGTTTAACTCCTCTATTTTATTCATATTTAAATAATCGCCAACATTTAGTTTAAGGTAACGCTTTATTAAAGGTTCTTCCCAACAACTCTTTGCTTTTACTTCAATTCTACCTATAGGAGGAAGCTCCTCCCAGGTAAAAGTTAATACGTTATCCTTAAAGAAATACTCTGGTTTCTTTGCTAAAACAAATCCCTTCTTTGAGTAATATTCCTCAATCTTACTACAATCCTCTTTAGTTTTTTCTTCGTTAAAAAATCCTCTTTCTTTACTATAAAGAATGCCTTTTATCTCCTCTACAGAAACAAGTTTAGTATCAGGAAATACAATTTTAGAAATAAGTGGTAATTCTTCCACATGGATTACTAATTCGTATCCTACATCTCTTTTAATAAGTTCATAGCTCAGATATTTAAAATAGCCAGTTTTCAAAAGTTTTTGTACTTCCTTCTCAATATAATCCTTTGAGTAGGTATTAAGAACCTTTATATTAATGCTATTTTGCAGAACGTCATAAGGTACATTTTTTACACCATCAAATACTATTCCCTGTATAAGAAAATTTTCATCCCCATATATCACCCCTAAAAGCCCAAAAACAAGTATTGTAAAAATAATAATCTTCCTCAATTTATACCCCTCCATTTCTTCTAAAAAATATCACCAAAACTAAAGTGTACTCTCCATTTAGTATTGGGAGCTATAGGATCATTTCCAAAATTATAACCAAAGTCAATTCTTATAGGAATAATAAGAGTATCATATCTAAGTCCTAAACCAATGCCTGTGTAAAATTTAATATCTGTCAATGAAGTTACATCCTGTCTATACCAAGCACTTCCTGAATCTACAAATAAAACACCGTATAAATTATTTCCTAACGGGATTCTATATTGCATATTAAAAAGAAGGTATGTATCTCCCTTAAAGATGTTATCAGAGAAACCTCTTATCGTACTTGTGCCTCCAAGAGTAAAAAGTTCTGTGGATGGAAAATTTCCTTCTTCAAAACCAAATCCTATCTTTAGAGACAAAACTTGCCTTTCCTTTTGCTGAGAAATAGAGATAGAACTTTCTCTATTTGTTAGAGGAAGATGCCATTGCAGATCCACATTATATTTTATGAAATTAGATTCACTGCCTCCTCCTGCAAACTCAATACTAATAGCTTGTCTAGAACCCTGTGTAGGATTCAAATAGAAATCACGAGTATCCCTCCACAATCCTACATTGAAGCTTCCCACAGTGGTAGAGGTCGTCATTGTGGATGATTCTATGGGAGTAATACTCTCATATTTGAAGCCTAGGCTTATGCTCCAGAAATTCTCAAGAGGATAAGAAAAAGAAAAAGCCCCTCCTGCCTTTTCAAAAGTAGAAGTAGAGGAAGTTGTAGCATCAGTAACATTTACTTTTTTGTCATAAAGATCTAACTGGAAGGCATTTCTACCCCCTAAAAACCATGGATCTATAAAAGTTAACTGATAATTAATTTTAGCCAAAGAAGTCAAAGAGAGCTGTAAACTTAGCTGTTGAGCTTTTCCAAATAAATTTTTCTCTTTGTATTCAACAAATCCATATAATCCTACATCGGTTGCATATCCACCACCAAAATTAAAAGAACCCGAAAGTTTCTCTTTTACAACATAAACCACTTTCACACTATCCTCAGTACTTCCTTTATCAAATCTAACTGAGACATCTTCAAATATCCCCACATTATATATCCTTTGAAGATCAGACTTTATCTTCTCTATATTTACCGATTCTCCCACCGACAAAGATATTTCTCTCTTTACTACGTTCTTGTCTGTAGGTCTTCTAAATATGGCAAGAAAACTTAAAACAGAAGTTTCAGTTGAGGGTATTATCTCTACCTGAATATCTTCTACTTTATAGTCTTTAAAGTAAAAGATTAATTCTCCCTCATTGTTGAAAACTACATTTTGAATAGAAGCAAAAACATACCCCTTGCTCTGCAATAGATTCAAAATACTTTGAACATCTTTATCTAAAAATACCGAATTAAAAGGTAATCCCTCTTTATTTAGCAAAACTTGTCTCAGTTCCTTTTCTGATACTCCAAAAAGCCCCTCAAAAACAATCTTTTTAACTTCTGGATTTTCATTAAAGATAAAATTAAGACTCACTTTATCATTCTCTACACTCTTTTCCACACTTACTTTGGAAAAATACCCCATATTTTCAAATTTTGTAATTTGTTCCTCTATCCTATCATCGGAAATAAAATCTCCTTCTTTTAAGATACAATACTTTTTGATTTCATTTTCAGGAATAAGCCTTAACCCTGAATATGTAATGCTTTTTAAAATAGGATTCTCTACCACTGTTAAAGTAATATATGCATAGTTATTAGGAGTTATAACATACTTAGTGTCAACAGAAGAAAACCAACCAGTACTTAGCAATTTTTCTTTCAGTTCATTTAAGTAGTTATCATTTAAGAATCCTCTACCTCTTCCCGAAATAACTTCCATAACCTTCTCTTTCTTAAGGTTAACTAGTCCCTTAACATCTATAGCTACAACCCATGGATTTTCTACAACTGTGATCTCAACCTCTACTGACCTTTCATTCACTCTTTTTGGATTTAGTTCAACCTTCTTAAAATATCCCGTTTCTAATAATTTAGCCTTCCATAAAGATATTAACTCTTCAGAATAATAAATACTACTTTTTGAAATAATGGTATTTTCCGAAATATCCCCAACTATAGAAAGGATTGCCTGAATATCTTTTATATTAGACTTATTATTACCAATCAAGCCCACTTTAGAAACAAGTGGATTTTCCTCCAAGTTAATAGTTAGATAAAGTTTATTTTCCTTTTTAGTTATATTAAATTCTACCTTTGAAAACATATTTGAGCTTATTATCTCTTCTTTTTTAGCCATCAAATCATCTTCTGATATTAACATTCCTTCCTTAATCCCAATCATAGATAAAACATCTTCTTTTCTTAAATTCTGTAAGCCTTTAACTTCTATCTTTTCTAGAACAGGATTTTCTTGAAAATTGAAAATTACAATAAAACCCTCTCCGGATTTTACTTCGTTAACATCCACCTTTGAGAAATATCCCGTAGACATAAACTTCCTCTTTTGCTCCCATATTCTCTCGTCTGTAGTCCACCCAATAGCGGGTAAAATTATAAGATTCTGAAGTTCCTTTACGCTGATTCTTTGCAAACCCTGGAAAGAGATACCATTAATAAAAATACAAAAATAGGGGATTCTACAACATTTATCTCAAGTATTATCCCACTTTTACCAGAAAGTTTATTTATTACCACAGAAAGGAAGTATGTGGAATTATCAAGCTTTTCTTTTATCTTATTAATCTGATCATCGGTAATATTTGCCCCTTTACTTACGCCAACCATATTTAATATTTCTTGAGTTGAAATCTTTTGATTTCCTTTTATAACGATATCCTCAATTTTGTACTCACTTTGGGCAAAAGTAAAGACAAATTAAAGCAAAAATAAAAGCAATAAAGAAGAGAAACTTCTTATTCAACCCCATCACCTTCCCTTTCTTTAAAATTGAGTTCCATATTCAAAGCTAAAAGAGAACTCCGTTTTAGGAGAGGTATATAGTTTAAAATACAAATTCTCATTAAATTTATAGGTCAACTGAGTACTCCATAGATTATCTCCTTCCAAATAATAGACTACATTTAAACTTAAATTGCTAAAAAGAACTCTTTCAAAAGAAATACTCTTCCACCTTGGTATCAAACCTTCTAAAGTGTATTCAACTTTTATTCTATCCATTTTTAGTATTTTTTCAAACTCACTTAGTAAAGGAGAAAGTATGTAACTACTAAAAGCAGAGCTCACAACCCCTTCTACTCCTTGAGGAATACTCTCCAAGATTGTCGATAAAGTCCAGTTTTCCTCCTTCACAATAGGAAGATTTTTTTGACCTAAGAGTAAGAATAATATCTCCCTTAGTGAAAGTGGAGGATCGGAACTAAAAATAAAAGAAGAATTCCCCATAAAACTTACACCCTTTAAAATCACATTATATCCTTGAATTATCTTTGAGGCTGATACTTCCCATATATTCTCATTAAAACTCAAACCCGGAAATTTAATATAGCCATCATCTACTCTAAAGTCATTACCAAGAATATTTATACTTCCATTTACAAATTCTATTTTACCATCAAGTAGTGGCATATTAATATTACCCTTTATAAAAACATCACCCGTAAGATATAGATATAAAAGACCTGGATCGGAAAATAATATATTATCCTCTAACTTTAATTCCAAATCTAAGCTTAAAGGAAGGTTTAGTTTGAAATTGTTGAGGCTGATATTTGTATTTTTAGGGAAATATATATGAGAATTACTCACTTTAAGTGTTCCATTTATAGTATATATATCTTTATCCTTTGTTATTTTAAAATCTCCAGCCAAATATCCGTTCCCTATATCAGGAGAGGAAAGACAAAGGCTACTAACATTCCCATAAAGATTAAATAAAGGAGAAATTACTCCATAAATCTTTAGCTTACTAGAAAAAGCATTAATCTCTAAATCCGTCAATTTTAATTCACCATTACTGTAGTTAAGCTGAAAATTTCCACCATAAATTTTATCCTTAACATATTTAAATACTAAGGGATTATTCCACGTTAGTTTACCATAAAGATTTATATTGTTTAAATCTCCATCTACATCTAATCTTAACACCCCACTCTTTACATCACCTTCGGCAATCAAATCTTTGCTAATAAAATCTTCCAAGAACTTTAAATCTGTAAAACTTATTTGAAGATTAAAGGCATTTGGACCAAAAACCCCGCTAATTTTTGCAGGCTTTTCCGAAAGTTTAGAGATACCTCCACTTAATAGATAGCCATTTCTATCTTTTACTCCTTTCAAAGATAAATTTATGCTCTTTTCATTAAAATTTTTAATTCTTAAATTAACTGCATCAAGTTCAAAATCAGGTATATCCCATTTTTCAAATCTTAAAAGTCCTGAAATCGAACCCTCAAAACCCGAAATATCTAAATCCTCAAGTAACGAAAGAGAAATATCCTTTAGATTTACTAATCCATTTCCATCAAAACCCAATTTTAAGTTTATCTCTCCCCTTTCCCCTACAATAACATTCCCCATCAAAACACTATTCTGAACATCAATATTAATATTGCCTGATTTTAAAAACTTAATATCATCTTTATTCAATGTGAGCCTTATATTCTTAAAGTCTTTATCCACCTCTCCAATAAAATCCAATGAGAGAACCTTAGACAAAACTTCGTTGAAATTGCCCTCTTTAGGTCTTAAAGACAGAGTAAATCTATTTCCACCTCTAAAGTTAAAAGNCCCATTTAAAGAGAAGTCAAACATAGAATAAGAAGCAGTAAGATTAAATTTTAAGTCTTCCTTATAACTTCCTTTAAAGGAGACATTTTCAATACTATTTCCTTTAAAACCCATTTTCGTACTATTTCCTTTAAAAGATAAAAATCCTTCTTTAAAAGTAGCAGAAAAATCCTCGAGATTTCCATAAAAATTACTGTCAATCTCAGATAAGCTAAGATTTTTTACATCCAAAATAGCAGAATTCTCTTTAAAATCATAATAACCCTCAACACTTCCAGCAAATATATTACCTATAAAACTTAGTTTCTCAAAATCTCCTTTAAGGTTTAAGAACCCAATCTCTTTTTCTTTCATTTTTATGTACAATAGCGACTTAACATAACCACTTTCAAGATTAAAATCTCCATATACCCTTATATTAAAAGGCATCTCCACCGAAAATTCCTTCACATGATTAGGTTCCTCAAAATCAAGCTTACACTGAATATTTTCAAGATCTAACCCGCTAAAATTTAACTTAGGAATCTTAAAAATAAGTCCATCTTTTCTAATATTAACAGTACCTGAGACCTTCAAATCACCAAATCTTATATCTGAAAAATCCAAATTACCGCTTTCTCCGATTTTATAGTATCCTCTGACAAAACCTTGAAGAATCTGCCCATCTATATTAAGGATGTTATTTTCCAAGGAAAGCTTTATATCACCCAAATAATACTTATCAAAGTAAAAGTTTTTGAGATTAATAAATTTGCTATCTAAAGATAGACCAAAATCACTTTTCAACAAGTAATCTCCAACTTTAATATTAAAATCTCCAGAAAAACTACTATCTAAATTCACCTTTATCACTTTTATCTTTTCACCTAATACATTTATATTTTCTCCCCAAAAGGTTAATTTCCACTCATCCCAATTTCCATTAAGCCCAATATATGCAAATTGCTCTCCATCAATTAAAAAAATAATGTCCTTCTATATTTCTATTACTATCAGTCCTCAAGTTAAGATCTGAAATTCTAAACATGTAGTTATTATATTTTAGACTAGAATTTTTCAGATATATTTCCAAATTCCATGAAGAAAGATCACCTGTAAATAAAAAATAAGGACTAAACTTAATCTGATCTTGCCAATTAATCCTCCCTTTTACATCAAATTTAAAATTACTATAACTAAATTTTCCTTTACCCAACAAAAAATTGTTACCATATTTTCCACTTATAGAAAGATCTAGGTTATTTATGTCTTTACCTTTAAGGTGAAGATTAATTCTATCAACATTAAAATTGCTTATCTTAATCCCCTTTAAATAAAAACTTGCATTATAATTTGGAGAGTGAAATAAATCTCCTGTAATTTTTCCCCTAAAGTAAACACTACTCTCTATTTCTGGTATGTTTAATCCTAACAGAGATTTTAGATCCTTTAAATTAAAATCTGAAGAAATTAAAGATATATCACCATAAGGCTTATCAAAATCATACTTACCATAAATCCATAATACACCTAAACCGGAGAAAAGAACCTTTCCGCTGAGATTATATATCTTAGAGCTTAATGAGGTTTTGGAGAAAAATAAATTTCCGTTAGCCTGTAAACCCTTAAAAGAAAACCCTAAAATTTCAATTTTTAACCTCTTTGGAAAAAAAAACTATCACCAAGGGGTAAATTGAAGTCTATATCTTCATTTTCGAAGTTAAATTTAATATTTTCTGCAGAGTATTCTCCGAGCCTACCATTCTCAATAACACCACTTACTGAGATTTTCCACTTCTTATCCTTTTTGGCCTCTATTATAACGTCTCCTTTTCCCTCCATTTTAGGAAGATTAAAGACCTCTGCTATCTTTTCTACCTTGATATTATTAGCATCAAGTTTTAAGGTAATAAAACCACTCTTTAAATCCAAAGAGGCCTTTCCTGTTAAAGAACCAACATCAAGATTCCCTAAAATCTCTAAACTTATCAAAGGCAATTTTGAGTCTGTATTCACCCTTATGCTATCAAAAACAAAATTATATATAGAACCTTTTTCAGCAACAATATAACCTTTTACCACAGTTTCTTCCCAAGAATTAGAGATAAGAATTTCACCTTTTGCATTTCCTTTTAAATTGATACTATTTTTAAAAAATTCTTTATCTACTTTTTCTAAATTTAAATTTCCAAAACTTATACTTAAGTTAGGTGTGGGAGAAACTTTACCTAAAAATTTTATATCTGCTTCCCAGAGTTTACCTTTCCCCTCAAGGATTGTTATATTTTCTCCTTCAATTTTCACCTTTGTACTCACATCTACGAATTTAGGACTAAAAGAAGCAATCTTACCCTCAATTTTGGATGCATTAATTTCTCCAGTTGCAGACCAAAAACTTTTCTCCCCCTGAGTATTTATCCACCCAGTAAAATAACCTTTTTCGATCTGAAATATATCAGATAGAAAAATTGGAGCCCATACATTAGCCAAAGCATTCTTAAACTCAAAGGTTAGACTGCCTTTTTCATTAGAAAAATCATAATTACCATAACTTTTTATTTGTTGATTATCAATAAAAGTAGACACACTATAAGTAATAACTTGGTTTTTCCAACTCAAGTCACCATTTACCTTTCCGATCTCTATATCTTTCTTAATCCTTAAATCTCTAACAATAACTATTCCATCCTTAATCTTTGCCTTTATCTCTACATTTATACTGCCTGAGCCCCCAGGCTTAGAGGTGTCAATTCCCGGTATTTGAGGAAAAATCCATTCTCCCTTTTCATTGTGAATAATCGTTATTTTAGGCTTAGTCAATTCTATATTAATAGGAGAAAGTTTTATAAGATTTTGCAAGGAAATACTTGCATTAGAAAAACTAGCAAAACCTCCTATTTCTAAAGTAGATATTTGTAGTTTATTGGGAAAAATATACCTCACATCTTCAGCCCTTATATAATTCCCGAAATTCTTCTCAAGGATATAATAAATCAATGGTTTGACCCAAAAAGGAGAGGTAATAATTACAAAAAATATTAAAGAGATTAACGTAGAAGTAAAGATTAATAAAACTTTAGTTAATTTCTTCATAATAGACCCTCTTAATCTTAGCCCCCAAACTCGATAATTTATCCTCTAAGGCTACATAACCCCTATCAATATGTTCTCCCACATCTAAAACCTCAGTGATTCCCTCAGCTACCAATCCTGCAAGCACAAGAGCAGCACCAGCTCTTAAGTCTGTTGCCTCAACAGGTGCCCCTTTAAGTTTTTCCACACCCTGAATTAATGCTGTTCTACCATCTATACTTATCTTAGCACCAAGACGTAATAGTTCTCCTACATGAAGAAATCTATTTTCAAAAACTGTTTCTACAATCAAACTACTCCCTTGAGACAAGACTTAAAAATACCATCATTTGAGGCTGAAGATCAGTAGGAAAACCAGGATAAGGCATTGTAGTTACCTCTATCCCTTTCCAATTTTTTGCTGCCTTAACTCTTACTTCTCTCTCCTTGATTTGAAAACTCTCCACTCCAGCTTCTTTTAGCTTTATAAATAAGCTTTGTAAATGTTCAGGTTCAACATTTTTTATAATTAGATCTTTTCCCAACATTACCCCAGCAATAATAAAAGTCCCTGCTGCAATTCTATCAGGAATAACTTTATAGTAGTCTACAGGCTTTAACTCTTTTTTACCTTTTATATAAATAGTAGATGTCCCTAATCCTTCAATCTCTGCCCCCATCATCCTTAAGAAGTTCCCTAAATCTACTACTTCGGGCTCGCAAGCAGCATTTTCAATAACTGTCTCTCCCTCTGCCATAACTGCAGCCATCATTATATTCCTTGTAGCTCCTACACTCGGCTTATCTAAATGTATTTTTGTACCTTTTAATCCTTTTTTAGCTCTTGCGCATACATAACCCTTTTCAACTGTAACCTCTGCCCCTAAACTTTCAAAACCCTTAATATGTAAGTCTACTGGTCTCAGCCCTATTCTACAACCACCTGGATAAGGAATTTCCGCTTCTCCAAAACGAGCAAGTAAAGGTCCCATCAATTCAAAAGATGCTCTCATTTTAGAAACAAGTTCATATGGAGCTCTCCATCCCTTAGGTTCACCCTTTATATGTAATCTATCGCCACCAAGAAATTCTACTTCCATTCCTAAAAATTTTAATATCTCAGCCATAGTGATGTTGTCTTTAACAGGAGGCACATTATCAAGAATTAAATCACCAGAGTTCAAAACAGAGGCAGCCATTATGGGTAAAGAAGCATTTTTGCTTCCCCATATCTCTATTTCTCCCCTAAGTTTGTGTCCTCCCTCAATGACAAACTTGTCTTTTCTCACATGTAGATCACCTATCATTTCATTTTGTTCCAAAGAGCCTATCTCCTGCATCGCCTAACCCCGGTATAATATACCCATGATCATTTAACCTTTCATCTATAGCAGCAGTATATATATCAACATCAGGATGACTATTTCTTAAAGTCTCTATTCCCTCTGGAGCACTTATAATACATACGAACTTAATATCTTTAACTCCTTTAGCCTTTAAAATTGAAATAGCTGCCACTGCAGAACCACCAGTAGCAAGCATAGGATCTACAACTATAACCTCTCTCTTATCTATATCCTCGGGAAGCTTTGTATAATATTGAACAGGTTTTAAAGTTTCAGGATCTCTATAAAGTCCAATATGTCCCACTTTTGCCGAAGGAAGAATTTGCAACATACCATCAGCCATTACAAGTCCAGCCCTTAAGATTGGAACAATAGCTAAATCTTTATTATCTAAAACTTTTCCCTTTGCTATACCTAAAGGAGTTTCTACCTCTACCTCCTTTGTAGGCAAATTTTTTGTGACCTCGTATAACATAAGACTAGAGATTTCAAAAAGAAGCTCTCTAAATTCTTTGGGACCTGTGTTTTTATCTCTAAGTTTTGTCAGCTTATGCTGAACTAAAGGATGATCCACAACTATAACCATTTCTTAATTCTCCTTTCTATAAATTGGAAATTGTTTACAAAGTTCTTCTACTTCTTTTTTAACCTTTTCTTTCACTTTACTATCCTTAAAGTTTGAAAGAACCTCATGAATCAACCTTGCTACATATCTCATCTCATCTTCTTTCATTCCACGAGTAGTTAATGCAGGAGTACCTATCCTAATTCCACTAGTTACTGTAGGAGGTTGAGGATCAAAAGGTATTGCATTCTTATTCACAGTTATACCAGCCTCCTCCAGAGCTTTCTCTGCCTCTTTTCCAGTTATTCCCTTATCCCTCAGATCTACCAGCATGAGATGATTGTCAGTTCCACCACTCACAAGTCTATATCCTAATCTCATAAGTTCTTCTGCCATAGCCTTTGCATTTAAAATTATCTGCTTCTGATATTCCTTAAATTCAGGGGTCATTGCTTCTTTAAAGGCTACTGCCTTAGCAGCTATCACGTGCATCAAGGGTCCTCCTTGAATTCCTGGGAACACTGCCTTGTCAATTTCCTTGGCAAATTCTTTTTTACATAAAATAAACCCGCCCCTCGGGCCTCTTAAGGTTTTATGAGTAGTGCTCGTAACAAAATGCGCATAAGGAACAGGAGATGGATGCAATCCTGCAGCAACAAGTCCAGCTATATGAGCCATGTCTACCATGAAATAAGCACCTACGTCCTCTGCTATTTGAGCAAATTTTTCAAAGTCTATAATTCTCGGATAAGCACTTGCACCAGCAACTATTAGCTTAGGCTTTACCTCTTTTGCCAAGTTCCAAACTGAGTCATAATTTATCATTTCCGTATCTCTATCTACGCCATAAAAATAAAAATTATATAACTTTCCTGAAAAATTAACAGGACTTCCATGCGTCAAGTGTCCACCATGAGCAAGATTCATCCCCAGAACATTATCTCCAGGATTTAAAACCACAAAATAAACAGCCATATTGGCTTGGCTACCTGAATGGGGTTGTACATTAGCATGCTCAGCTCCATATATTGTCTTTACTCTCTCCCTTGCTATATCTTCTACCTTATCCACATACATACATCCACCATAATACCTCTTTCCGGGATAACCTTCAGCATATTTATTGGTAAGAACAGAACCTTGAGCCTCTAAAACAGCTCTACTCACAAAATTTTCAGAAGCAATAAGTTCTAAATGATATTCTTCTCTATACTCCTCACTCTTAATGGCCTCGTAAATTTCAGGATCAACCTCTGGTAAATACCTCACAGCTCATCCTCCTCAATCCTCGAGATTTTATCTATTCTTACCTTATGTCTACCCCCACTAAACTCAGTGTTTAACCATACCCTAACTATCTCCTTTGCAAGATCAAAGCCTAAAATTCTACCACCTAAAGCTAATATGTTAGCATCATTGTGTTCTCTACTTAATTTTGCCTCATATGGATCTCTACACAGCGCAGCTCTTATCCCTTTTACTTTATTTGCTACAATACTCATACCTATCCCTGTACCACATATTAAAATTCCTTTTTCAAAACCACCTTTCGCAACTGCCCTTGCCACAAGGATTCCATAATCAGGGTAATCTACTCTTTCAGGAGAATAAGTCCCAAAATCATGATAGGGAATATTCCATTCATCAAGCCAATGTTTCAATTCTTCTTTTAACATATACCCTGCATGATCAGCTCCTATTGCAATTTTCATCTTACTACCCTCTCCTTCAAATTTTCAACAATTTTTGTTATTGCTTTTTCTATCTTATCACGAACTTCTCTATATTTTTCAATATCAAGTCCAAAAGGATCCTCAATATCCTCTTCTCCAAGAGTCAAAATTTTATTTTTGAACTCAGGATACATTTCCCCTAATACGAATAATTGATCTTTAGTCATAGTGTAAATTAAAGAAGCCTCTTTAATCAAGTCAAAGGTTAACTTCCTAGACCTATGAGAAGATATATCTATTCCTCGCTCTATCATTACCTTTACTGAAAGATATGAAGGTTCCCTGCCCTCGTAAGTAAAAATACCTGCAGAAGTTACCTCTATATTAGAGAGATTAAGCTTCTTTACAATATCCCTAAAAAGATATTCTGCCATTGGACTTCTACACGTATTTCCACTGCACACAAAAACTATCTTCATCTTATCCCTCTCCTGCTGCTCTTCTTAATCTATCCATTATGGCAAGACCAATTCCTTCCTCAGGAAAAGACTCTGAAATTATTATATCTACTTCTTTTTCTAGTTTACGTAAATAAAAAAATAAATTCAAAGCAACTTCTTTCAGATTATTTCTGCTTCCTACAACGTATTTTTTAACAATATCAGGATAAAGACCTTCATTTTCCTTCGAAACCAAAATACCCACCTTTTTACCTTCCTTTAGCCAGATATCTATTTTATTTTGCCATATTTCATTAAACTCTTCAATAATATATAAAGGAACTTTTGGTGCATAATGTCTGTACTTTAACCCAGGAGATGGAATATCCTCTGTCTTCTTTCCCTTCCAAAGTAATACTTTTCTTCCAATTACTCTTTCAATTTCCTCTTTAGGACAAGCACCCGGTCTATATATAATAGGTGGATCTGTGGTCACATCAAGCACCGTAGATTCTACTCCAAAACTCACCTCTCCACCATCTATTATCATATCAATTCTATCTCCCAAATCTTCAATAACATGTTCTGCTCTTGTTGGACTAGGTCTTCCAGAAGCATTCGCTGAAGGAGCAGCAATAGGTCTACCAAAGATCTCAAGAAGCTTAAGAGCAACTTTATTCATTGGCTGTCTTATGCCAACCTTAGGACTTCCAGCAGTAACAATATCGTTCACAAGATTAGATTTATAAAATATTAAAGTTAAAGGTCCAGGCCAAAACCTTTCCATAAGCCTTTCAGCTATAGGAGAGACATTTTCAGCAAGACTATACACTTGCTCCTTTTTGCCAACATGAACAATAATAGGATTGTCTTGAGGTCTGCCTTTTGCTACGAAAATTTTCCTCACTGCTTCTGGATTTAAAGCATCAGCTCCAAGTCCATAAACTGTTTCCGTAGGAAAAGCTACAAGCCCCCCTGCATCAAGCACTTGTGCAGCTTTTTCTAAAGCCTCTAAATCTGGATTATCTTTATCTACTTTTAATACTATTGCCATACGACCCTCAAGACCCTCTTATATCCTAAACTATCTTCAAAAGATTCTACTATTACATTATTAAAAAATCTTTTTACAATGTTTAAAACTTTTTTATATATAAAAGGAGATATTTCCAATATAGCCACAAATTTCTTCCCTTTATCTTTCAGAATCTTAAAGAGAGTTCTATAAAATTCACATCCATCCCATCCTCCGTAAAGAGCTTCCCATGGTTCTCTTTTGACTTCCTTTTGCAAAAAAGGAAATTCATAAGGAGCCACATAAGGAGGATTACTTAATAAGATTTCAAAATCAATATTTCTATAAATAAGGGGATAAATAAATGGTCCATAAAAGAACTCAATTTTATCAGAAACCTTATTTATCTCAGCATTAAACCTTGCTATTTTTATGGCCTTTGGAGATATATCACAAGCATATATCTTTATGTTCTCAAACTCCTTAGCAAGAGTTATAGAGATATTTCCACTACCAACCCCAACTTCTGCTACTCTATAATACCCTTCCCTCAAAATAGAATCTTTTGCAACTTCTATTAATATTTCCGTTTCATTTCTTGGTATGAGGACCCCTTTTTCAATGAAAAACTCGGTATTGTAAAACTCTTTTTTCTTAATTATATAATTTAAAGGAATACCTTTCTTTCTTAAATCTAGAAGCCTTTTGATCTCCTCTATTTTTTCTTCTTCTAAAAAATCAATTGTATATATAAATGCTCTTTCCTTGTTTAATACAAAAGCTATTAATAGTTCAGCTTCTAACCATGCTGATTCAGGATTAAATTTCTCGATTTCCTTCTTCAACCATATCAAAACTTCTCTAAGAGCTTGCGCCAACTTCCTCAAATAACTTCTTGATTTGCTCTTCTTTTTCAGCGAGAATCAATCTATCAATAAACTCATCTAACTCTCCCGATAATACCTCTTCTAATTGGAAAGAGGAATAATTAATTCGGTGATCTGTTACTCTTCTTTGAGGAAAATTGTAAGTCCTAATTTTTTCACTTCTTTCTCCTGTACCTACTTGCTGTCTTCTTTGAGATGCAATCTCATTTTCCTTTTCTCTTTGATAATATTCGTAAAGTCTTGCCCTCAAGACTTTCATTGCCTTTTCTCTATTTTGATGTTGGGATCTCTCATCTTGGCACTGTACTACAATACCAGAAGGGATATGAGTAATTCTCACACCCGATTCGGTCTTATTAACGTGCTGACCGCCTGCTCCACCTGATCTAAAAGTCTCTATCCTGAGATCCTTAGGATCAATCTCAACATCAACCTCTTCCATCTCAGGAAGTACAGCTACTGTAGCAGTAGAAGTATGAATTCTTCCACTGGACTCCGTTATGGGAACTCTTTGAACCCTATGCACTCCACTCTCAAACTTTAGTCTACTGTATGCTCCTTTTCCTTCAACTATAAATATTATTTCTTTATATCCCCCAAGTCCTGTAGGGTTGGAACTAACAATCTCTACTTTCCATCCCTTTTTCTGGGCATATCCTACATACATTCTAAAAAGATCAGCAGCAAATAATGCAGCCTCTTCTCCCCCAGTACCTGCTCTTATCTCCATAATAATGTTTTTTTCATCGTTAGGATCCTTTGGCAAAAGAAGAGCCTTTAAATCAAACTCGATTTTTTCAAGTTTCTTTTCAATCTCTTCTAATTCTGCTTCTGCAAGAGAGCGTAAATCCTCGTCTTGTTCTTCTTTAGTCATAACTTCGAGATCTTCTCTTTCTTTAAGCAGTTTCTTATATTCACTAAATTTCTCTACTATCTCTTCTATCTTTGCTCTTTCTTTTAACAAAGACTGATATCTGCTTAAATCAGAAATGATCTCCTCTTTAGTGAGAAGATTTTCTATCTCTTTAAATCTCTTTTCTATTTCTTCTAATTTATCAAGAACCAACTTCTGAAGCATATTCCTTCTCTGTCACCTCCTTCAAGGCAACAATAGCTGTCTCAAGTTGATAATCATCAGGTTCCTTTGTAGTAAAATACTGCATCCATAATCCAGGAGTAAGAATAATTTTCCAGAACCAGGAATCAGTATGCTGCGATCCTATTCTTATTATCTCATAAGATAAACTAAAAATCACGGGGATTAAAAGTATTCGCGAAATAATTCTAAGTAAGAAAGGCTGTTGTCCCAAAAAAGCAAATACAACTATACTTACAAGCATTACCACAAGCAGAAAAGAAGTACCACATCTTGGATGAAAACGAGAATATTTTCTACAATTCTCAACAGTCAATTCCTCTCCTGCCTCATAACAGAAGACAGTCTTATGTTCCGCACCATGATACTGAAACACTCTATAAATCTCTTTTATCTTCGTTATACTAAAAAGATAAAGGACAAAAATAACAAGCCTAACAATTCCTTCTAATAACCTTATAATTATCTGTGATGAGATATATCTTTCTATAGGCCTCACAATTAACAAGGGTAGAACAATAAATAAAACTACAAAAAGTGCAAAACCAAGTAATAAAGCTAAACCAATTTCCCAATTATTGTCAATCTTTTCTTCCTCTTTAAAAGCTACTTGAGTAGAATAGTTCAAACCCTTGATACCCCAAAAAAGAGAATCCATCAATATCATTAAACCCCTTAAAAAGGGAATCTGAGTCCACTTTTTAAAATAAGGTTGAAGTCTTTCCTTTTTGACCACAATTTGTCCATCAGGGTCTCTTACAGCAACCGCTATATCTATACCTTTTCTCATCATTACTCCTTCGTATACTGCCTGTCCACCTACCAGATCTTTTTTACTTTTCATTTTCGTCTCTCCTTAATACAATATGACAATTCCTACATCTTGCCTCATAGGTCTCAAAGGCTCCTACAAGTATTATTGGATCATCATAGTAAGCTGGTTTTCCATCTATTATTCTCTGGGTTCTACTCGCCACATTTCCACATTTCATACATATGGCATGTAGTTTATCTACATACTCTGCTACAGCCATCAGATATGGCATAGGACCAAAGGGTTCACCTCTGAAATCTTGATCAAGCCCAGCCACTATAACTCTCTTCCCCTTATCTGCAAGCCTTTGGCAAACCTTTACAATACCCATATCAAAAAACTGACCTTCTTCTATAGCTACTACTTGAGTATCATCCTCCACTAATCTCTCTATATCAGCACTACTACTTACAGGAATCGCCTCTATTTTTAATCCTGTATGAGAAGCAACATAATCCTTATCATATCTTATATCTAAGCTATGCTTGAAAACTTGAACCTTCTGTTTAGCTATCTGAGCTCTTCTTACCCTTCTTATTAACTCCTCACTCTTACCACTATACATTCCCCCACATATTACCTCTATCCATCCAGAAGGACCATTTAAAATCTCCATATATTCTTTCACCCTCTCTCCGGAATACAATTTTTTCCTTCTGGACACGGCCCTCTAAAACATGGAGGACCAGCATCGGAGAAAATCACAGGAGCTACATTTTTTACTAAATCCAGCATCTTCCAAGCAAGTTCTCTTATCTCCCACTGAGCAGAATTACATGTTCTTAGAGTAAAAAAATGCATTAGCTCTCTAGCGTTCATTGTAACTATAATCTTGGACTCCACAGCTTGGGGCAAGAGATACCTTGCATCCTCTTTGGGGACCCCAAGCTTTACCAATTCTTCGTAAGCCTCAAAAGCCTTATTAATTAAATCCCTATATATATTCAACCTTTGTTCTTCCTTTTCTATAGTTTCAGGAATAACATATTCATCCTTTATCTTCACATACCTTTGGCTCTGCTGAGAATAAGAAGCAATTCTATGTCTAACCAACTGGTGAGTAGTTACCCTTGACACACCCTCTATATAGAAGGTAAAAGAGGCATGCTCGAATATAGACATATGTTGAAGCTTTTTAGCCTTATTAAGTAGACGAGAAATCTCCTCAGGAGTTAGTTTTTCTTCTAACTCCTCAATATTTCCCTGATAATGGCAAAGACGCATAGCCAGAGCACATACCTTTTCAGGCTCTGGCGTATAAGAAATTAATTTGACTCTCAACTTTACTTAATTTCCCAATTGTATTTTTTAGCGAATCTCTCGACTCTTCCTTCGGTATCCACAAATTTCCTCTGCCCAGTAAAGAATGGATGACACTTTGAGCATATTTCTACAGTCATGTATTCTTTTGTAGATAATGTTTCATAAACTGCCCCACAAGCACAAACAATTCTCGCTTTTTTTAATTCAGGATGAATTCCTTTCTTCATATTTTTAACCTCTCCTTTCATTGCTCATTTTTTCCTTGTGAATTATACCATAAATATATACTATAAAAAATTATGAGGCAGAAGGAATAAATTCCTTCTGCCTCTCTAACCTTTTATTTTCTAGACAAAAATCCTTATCGAGGCTCTACAATAAAACGGATGGCTGTTCTTTCTTCTCCATCAATTTGTACATCAGTAAATGCTGGAATACAAATTAAGTCAATACCACTTGGAGCTACATACCCTCTTGTGATAGCTATTGCTTTAACAGCTTGGTTCACAGCTCCTGCTCCTATTACTTGGATTTCTGCACGTCCTTTTTCACGAATCACACCAGCTAACGCACCTGCTACTGCATTAGGATTAGATTTGGCTGAAACTTTTAATACCTCTACCATAAACCTACCTCCTTTATATGTTCTTCCCATGGCTGACTTTTAAATTATTTAATCTCTCCCCTCCTTTGTAACCTTATAATGTTTTTTGTTTTTCCACTTTCTTCTTCTACCTCTATAATCACCCCTTCCATTTTAAAAAGTCCTTTCTCTGGTACATTAAATTTTTGAGGTATTTGGAGAAGAAATTTTTTAAGAACAGCCTCCTTCTCAACACCTAAAACTGAATCTAAAGCCCCACACATACCAAGATCTGTTATATAACCTGTCCCCCCAGGTAAAATCCTCTCATCAGCCGTCTGCACATGAGTATGTGTTCCTACAACAGCTGTAACCATCCCATCTAAAAAATATCCCATAGCTATTTTTTCTGACGTTGCTTCAGCATGTATATCTACTATTATTATTTTAGTATCTTTTTTCATTTCTTCAACTATATTTTTAACCACATGAAAGGGATTCTCAATAGGTTCCATAAAAACTCTTCCTTGTATATTAATTATACCCACTTTTTTGTCCAAATGTGTTAAAACAGTATAACCTCTTCCAGGTACTCCTAAAGGATAATTGGCTGGCCTTAATATTTTTTCATAGGTATCTAATAAGGGAATGCCTTCTTTTTTATCCCAAATATGATTTCCACTAGTAAATGCATCTATACCGTAGTCCATCAATTCTTTAAGTACGCTTTCGGTAATACCGAAACCTGAGGCAGCATTCTCAATGTTTGCCAACACAAGATCAATTTTATATTCTTTCTTTATCTGAGGCAGAAGAAGGCCTACACCCCTTCTGCCTATTCTTCCTACTATATCTCCCAAGAAAAGTATATTCATAATTACTTTGCGTACTCTACAGCTCTTGTCTCTCTAATTACAGTAACCTTAATTTGCCCTGGATATTCCATTTCCTTCTCAATCTTTTTTGCGATCTGATAAGCAAGTCTTGTAGCAGCAAGGTCATCTACTTCCTCTGGACTTACAAGTACCCTAACCTCTCTACCTGCCTGAAGGGCATAAGCTTTCTCTACCCCAGGAAAAGACATAGCAATTTCTTCTAATTTCTCTAATCTCTTTATATATATCTCAATGCTTTCTCTTCTTGCTCCTGGTCTTACAGCCGATATACTATCTGCTACTTGTATTATAACATCTAAAGGCTTAACCAACGGAATTTCCTCATGATGGGCTGCCACAGCATGAACTATATCAGGATGTTCACCATATTTCTTCAAAAGTTCTGCGCCTAATGTGGCGTGAGATCCCTCTACCTCATAATCAATTGCTTTACCTATATCATGAAGAAGACCTGCCCTCTTGGCAAGATTTACGTCCATATGGAGTTCAGCAGCAATTATAGCTGCAATCTTGGCCACTTCAATTGAATGTTGTAAAACATTTTGGCCATAACTAGTTCTGTAATATAGTCTTCCTAAAGTTCTTACAAGATCTGGGTGAATATTTTGAATGCCCACTTCTATTAGTGCTCTTTCGCCTTCCTCTCTTATTCTGTTTTCTTACTTTCTTTTTTAGTCTTTGTTTACCATCTCCTCGATTCTTGCAGGATGAATTCTACCGTCTTTTACTAACCTTTCTAAAGCAATCCTTGCAATTTCTCTCCTTACTGGATCAAAAGAAGAAAGCACTACAGCCTCAGGAGTATCGTCTATAATTAAATCAACTCCTGTCAACGTTTCAAAGGTTCTAATATTTCTTCCTTCTCTACCAATAATTCTTCCTTTCATTTCCTCACTAGGTAAACTTACTACAGAAACGGTAGACTCTACAGTATGATCTACAGCACACCTTTGTATAGCCTCTGTTATTATTTCTCTTGCTTTTTCTTCCGCCATCTCCTTATATTTAGCTTCTGCTTTTTTTATTTTTATGGCAATATCTTTCTGAATTTCTTCCTCAACATGTTTTAATAATATTTCTTTTGCTTCCTCCTTAGTCATTTGAGCTATCTTTTGAAGCTCATTCATTGCCTCTTCTTCTAATCTTTTAACGCTTTCAAGCCTATTATTTATCTCTCTCTCTTTATTGGCAAGAATCTCTTCTTTTCTTTCTAAATTTTCTTCCCTCTGAAGAATTCTTCTTTCAAGATTTGTAAGTTCGTTTCTTCTTTCTCTTATTTCTCTTTCAGCTTCATTTCTTAATTTAAATATCTCTTCCTTTGCTTCAAGAAGAGCACTTCTTTTCTTTTCTTCCGCTTCCTCTTCGGCCTTTTTTAGAATTTCCTCGGCCCTTTTCTCAACTAGCTGAATAGTTTTGCTCTCTATGTATCTTCTAATAAAATATCCTAAACCCAATCCTATAATGAATAGTAATCCAGCTATTATTAAAGTGCTAATTTGAGTTCACCTCCTTTATTTTATCTAGTTCCTCTTCCAATTCTGAAATTATATTCCTGAAATTAGTCTCCTTAATTATCTTTCCTTTTCTAAAAATTATAACCCTATCTTTTGAACCTGTAATACCAATATCTGCCCATTTTGCCTCTCCAGGCCCATTAACCTCACAACCCATTACTGCAACCACCAAGTTTAAAGGATAGTTCTTAAACTTCCGCTCAATTTCTTTTGCAACTTGTTGCACTGGAAAATGAGATCTAGCACACATAGGACAAGCTATAACTCTTATCCCTTTTCTCCTTAATTCAAGGCTATCAAGGATCTCATATGCAACCTCGACTTCTTTATCAGGAGAAGAAGCCAAAGAAACCCTTATAGTATCACCTATTCCCTCATAAAGAAGAATTCCTAAACCAACCGAAGATCTTATAGTCCCAGGAAATACAGTACCCGACTCTGTTATCCCAATATGTAAAGGATAGTCTACTTTTTGAGACAAAAGCCTATATGCTTCTACAGTCAAAGGTACCGAAGAAGCCTTTACAGAGATAACAATGTCAGTAAAATCATTGTCCTCCAAAAGCCTAACTTCATGAAGAGCACTTTCTACCAAAGCTTCAGGTGTAAGTCCATTATATTTTTCTAAAATCTCTTTAGGTAAAGAACCAGCATTACTACCAACTCTTATAGGTACCCCACGAGCCTTTGCTTCCTTAGCAATAAGAGAAATATATTTGGGGTTTTTTATATTACCAGGATTTAGCCTTAATTTATCTACCCCCTGTTCCAGGGCTATCAAAGCAAGCCGATAATCGAAATGTATATCAGCTACTATTGGAATAGGACTTGCTTTTTTTATTTTACCTAAAGCTAAAGCTGATTCTTTATCAGGTACTCCAAGCCTAATAATTTCACAACCCTTTTTAGCAAGTCTTTTTATTTGCCTTACCGTTGATTTAATATCAACAGTAGGGGTCTTCGTCATACTTTGAACCCTTATAGGATTATCGCCACCTATTGCTATATTTCCAACTTTTACAACTCTTGTTTTTTTCCTGTTCATTTTCTCAAGTTTAGTATATCAAAAAAAGTCACAAGTAACATTAAAAATAGCAATATTAAGAAGCCAACCCAATGAATTATCTCCTCTTTGCTTGTTTCTATAGGTTTACCTCTTACCTTCTCAATTATTATAAAAAGAATTCTTCCCCCATCAAGAGCAGGAATAGGCAATAAGTTAAAGATTCCGATTTGTACACTTAATAGAGCAATGAAATTTAGATAATAAATCAGCCCCATAGAAGCCACTTCTCCTGTCATCTTAGCAATTCCAATAGGGCCTGTAATAGAAACACCTTGAGCTCCACTAAACAAAGCCTTAAAAACATAAAATATCAAAAGCAATGCATTTACAAACATTAAAATCCCATTTTTAACCGAGGCAGGAAGAGAGTACTTCTTAGGAACAGTTTTAAATACTATACCTATTACCCCACCTTTTCGTTCTTCACTCCATTCGGGCTTTACCCTGAAGGTTAAAATATTTCCATCCCTCTCCAGCGTAACTTCTATAAACTTTTCTTCTCCTGGAGCTTTTATAGAGCCAGTAATCAATCTGACTGCATCAGAAATATCTTCAATTTTTTGCCCATTTATATATAGAAGTCTATCTCCCGGCATAATTCCAGCCATACTCGCTGGTTTGTTTTCTAACACTTTATCTACTACAGGAATAGGCTGAGGAATGCCTATAAGAAAAATAGATATGAAAAGTATTATCGCAAAAACAAAATTCATAAAAGAGCCAGCAAATAAAATTAAAAATCTTTGCCAAGGAGCCTTTCTATAGAATCTTCTATTCTCAGGCACTTCTTCAAATTCTGGAAGATTAATATCGTCAACTCCTGCCATTTTTACAAAACCACCAATTGGAATAAGTCTTAGTACAAATCTTGTTTCTTTCCCTTTTATTTCTAAGATTTTAGGTCCAAAACCTATAGCGTACTCATATACCTTAACCCCAAAAATCTTTGCAAAAATAAAATGTCCAAATTCATGAGGTATAGTGAGCAAGCCAAACAGTATAAGAAAAAGTATTAACTCCATCTTTTAATCTCTCCTCAAAAACAAACTTTTCAAAACTTTTCATTCAATAATACCTTTTACCCATAAAATTTTCAACCTCTGCCAAATATGGTGGCTCGGCTCCTTTTTTAGTACAGGTTAAAGCTGAAACTGTATTGGAAAAATCTAAGGCATTTTCAAGTTCTGTCTTAGTTACATTTTCTAAAAAATTTTTATTCAATTTTCCTATAGAATTCAAATAATATAAGAATCCTCCCATAAAAGCATCGCCTGCTCCTACTGTATCAACAACTTTCACCTCTTTTCCCTTAGAAAAAGCAGAAAAGAATTTAGTATACCCTATTGATCCTTCCTTTCCCAAAGTCAAAAGAAATTATTTTTACACCTTTTTACTAAAAAATACCTGGCAATTTCATCCATACTCTCTGTCTCATAAAGCCATTTAATATCTGCAATACTTGCTTTTAGAATATCTATAGTTTTAAGCCAAGCCTCAAACTTTCTTAAGTAATCATTCTTATCCCTTATTAAATTAGGTCTTATATTAGGATCAAAGGAAATTAAGACCTTCCCATGATTTTGAGTCATCATTTTCTCTAATACAAAACACCCTGGTTCTCTTATCATAGATATAGAGCCAAAATGAATAAGCTCAACTTTTTCTGGATCTATTAAGGGTATATCCTTTTCTTCTAAAGAGACATCAGCAGTATTTTCTCCGTAAAATATAAAAATGAGGCTCTCCTTCTCTCAAGATAACAAAAGCAAGAGTAGTATTCTTCTCTGATCTTAATACTAAGGAAATATCTACGTGATTTTTCTTCAGTTTTTCAATCAACATCTCTCCAAAAAAATCGTAAGATATCTTACCAAAAAAACCACAAGGAGCTCCCAATCTTCCCAAAGTAATTGCTACATTATATGGCGATCCACCTTCTTTAGGTATATATGCTATTTCACCATTTATCTCTATAGGAGTAAAATCTATAAGTGCTTCACCACCCACAATAATCATGTTATTATTACCTCCTTAAGAATTTATGTTTGTATAATCATTATAAACTATGATAAAATAATTAACACGAGTTAATTTACTGGAGGTAGAATAAAATGATATACGATGACAAAATATTCGGAGATTTATGCCACAAAGAGTTTTTAGTAGAAAGAGAAGTTAAAAAACTTGAAGAAATATATTTAGAAGAGGTTTTACCAGAAGATCCTAAGCCTGAAGATGAAATAGAATTTACTTTTAACTGTCCATTAAAGTTTCACATTACTTCAGGAAAAATTGTCAAAGATAACAGAGAAATATATACCTTTAATATACAGGAAAGAAAAACTCAATGGAATGATAGCATATTTAACTTTAGCGAAATTATCAAAATAAAAATACCTCCTTTAAAGGAAAATGGTCTATATCAAATCCACCTTTATGAGATGAATGAAAAAATCTATGAGCAATATCTCTCAATAGACAATTTTGAAGCACCCTTATGGAGTGAGGAGAGTATAATTTATCACATATTTATTGATAGATTTGCTAAAGATGAAAAAGAAGTAGAATATTCTGAAAACCTCAAAGAGAAATTAGGAGGAAACCTGAAGGGAATACTAAGCCGTTTGGATTATATAGAAAACCTTGGGATAAATACCATATGGATATCTCCCATTTTTAAAAGCACATCATATCATGGTTATGATATTGAGGATTACTTTGAAATTGATCCTATTTGGGGAACAAAAGAAGATTTAAAAAAACTTGTAAGGGAAGCCTTCAATAGAGGCATAAGAATAATCTTAGACTTTGTACCAAATCATATGTCATATAAAAATCCTATATTTCAGAAAGCTTTAAAAGACAAAAACAGTAATCTAAGAAGTTGGTTTATATTTAAAGGAGAAGATTATGAAACCTTTTTCGGTGTAAAGTCAATGCCCAAAATAAACCTTAAAAATAAGGAAGCGATAGATTATATAATAAATGCTGCCAAATACTGGATAAGAGAATTTGGAATTTCTGGATATAGAATGGATCATGCTACGGGCCCTGACACTAATTTTTGGAGTATTTTTTATTATAATTTGAAATCTGAATTTCCAGAAACTTTCTATTTTGGAGAGATAGTAGAGACTCCGAAAGAAACAAAAAAATATGTAGGCAAATTTGACGGAACTTTAGATTTTTATCTTTTTAAAATAATTAGAGACTTTTTTATAGGTAAAAGATGGTCTACCAAAGAGTTTGTAAAAATGATCGATTTGGAAGAAAAATTCTATGGAAATAAATTCAAGAGAATTTCTTTTCTCGAAAATCACGATTCAAATAGATTTCTATGGGTTGCTAAAGATAAGAAATTACTTAGATTAGCTTCAATTTTCCAATTCTCGATTAATGCAATACCTATAATCTACAATGGACAAGAAATGGGATGTAGTCAGTACAGAGATATACTTGAGGGAAATAGAACTCTACACGAATATACAAGACTTCCTATACCCTGGAGTGCTGACAAACAAGACAAAGAACTTATAGATTTTTACAGGCAATTAGTTAAAATCAGAAAAAGTCATCCAGCGCTTTACAAAGGTACGTTTATTCCTATATTTTCAGATATGATATCTTTTATCAAAGAAACCCAAGAAGAATCCATACTTGTACTTATAAATATAGAGGATAAAGAAGAAATCTTTAATCTGAACGGTACATACAGAGATCTATTTAGCGGAAATATTTACACTAATTCTTTAAAGCTAGGCCCGATGAGTGCTCACTTATTACTTCGTATAGATCACTGATCCTTACTAGGTCTAAATCATTAAAAAAGCCTTCCTTATCAAGTTCATTAAGAACTTTAATCGTTTTTGGTCTAAGATGGAGAATAAAAACCCCCCATCCTCTCTTTTTAGCTATATTAACTGCCTGAATAAATCTAGCTTTTATCCTTTCCTCATCATTCTCATGATCAATGAATAACATGTTTTCAAGAGCTGGTATTCCAGATCTATTTGCCATTTTATAACCTACACTGTTTAGAATAGTTCTACTGTCAAGAAAGGCTAAATTATATTTCTTAAAGACTTTTATGACTCTTTCCATAGTTTCAGAATCCTGCGTAACCTTTGAACCCATATGATTGTTAACCCAGGAAATTTTAACATTTCCAAATCTCTCAAGGTGAGTCTTTATGATATTCTCAATCTCTACCTCATCCATACCTACCATTATAGCTTCCGACACTAAATATTTTGCATCTCTTGGATAACTTATAGACTCCATAGGAAGATGCATCAGCACTTCCCAACCTCTTTTAGAAACTTTTTCTGCAATATCCTTTGTTTTTCTAGTAGGTATTATGGATATATTAAGAGTATAAGGAAAATTTAAAAGCTCATGGGTCCAAAAATTATCCTCTACCACATCATCAACCACAAAAGCAATCTTAGGAAGATTATCAGCATTTACTTTATTTATAGGAAAATAAAGATTAGCAATTTTTATGTTTTTTTCATCCCCCTCAGAAAAACGATATTTTCTAAAAAATCTGATATTTTTCACTTATTCCCTGAGAACTTCTGACTCTGTCAACTATTAGTTCTTCAGATTTTAGTTTCTCGAGTAAAAAGTATTTAGTTAGTGGATTTTTGAAATATATAGAGTAAAATTTCCAGTTTAGAACATAATCCCGATAACTTTCTTTCCTATCCTCAACAATATATCTCTCTATATCCTTTTCATAATCTTTTATAATGTCCCCTGCAATCTTTGTATCAAGAACTACTATGCTCTTTTCGTTTATTATCTTATTCTCATCTATATGCTTCTCTATTTTTTTCTCTTCTTTACACCCCCCTAACAAAAACACAAAAAAAACTAAAAGAAGAATTACTTTTTGTACCTTTCTCTCCATAAAGCTTCTAACCTTTCCTTTACCTTCTTTTCTCTACCTTGCTCAGAAGGATTAATAAAAAAATTCTTCTACTCCTTCAGGAAGATACCTCTGTTTTACAAAATGATTGGGATAATCATGAGGATAAATATAATCGGGAGAATTGCCCCTCAGATGTTCTGGAACTATCGCTACTCCATGTTCTTCTATATATTTCATTGCCTTGTCAATTCCCATTATAACACTATTGCTTTTAGGAGCTGTAGCTAGGTATATGGTAGCTTCTGCAAGAGGTATCCTTGCCTCAGGCATACCTACAACATCTACCGCATAATAAGCTGCTTGAGCAACGACAATAGCAAAGGGATCTGCCATACCAATATCCTCAGCTGCATGAATAATTAACCTTCTTGCTATAAACCTCGGATCCTCTCCTGAGAGGAGCATTTTTGCAAGATAATATAAGGCTGCATCAGGATCAGAACCTCTTATACTCTTTATAAAAGCAGATATAGTGTGATAATGTTCATCTCCTTTTTGATCATATCTAAATACCCTCTTTCCAATAACCTCCTTCACTACATCTCTATCAATCATTAATCTTCCATCTTCTAAGGGAGATGCCATAAAAGAAGCAAGTTCCAATGTATTTAGAGCTATTCTTGCATCACCATTAGCAAACCTTACAATCTCCTCAATTGCATCATCTGTTATTTGCAGTTTCTTTTCGCCAAGACCTCGATCTTCATCCTCTAAAGCTCTTCTTAAAATTTTTTCAATATTTTCATTAGACAAAGGTTTAAGTTCTATTAATCTACATCTTGAGAGTAAGGTTGTATTTAGAGCAAAGAAGGGATTCTCAGTAGTCGCACCTATAAGGATAATTGTTCCTTTTTCTACAAAGGGAAGAAGTACATCTTGTTGAAGCCTGTTAAAATGATGTATCTCATCAAGGAAAAGAACAGTTCTTTTCCCGTAAAGTTCAAGGTTTCTCCTTGCCCTCTGAAGCGCTTCTTTTAACTCCTGTACTCCCACAATAGCAGCATTTAACTCTATAAACTCAGCATTAATAGCTTTTGCAAGGAGTATTGACAAAGTGGTTTTACCAGATCCAGGAGGGCCATAAACGATAAGAGAAGGAAGATAACCTTTATTAATAGCTTTCCTCAAAAAAGAATTTTCTCCAATAATATCCTCCGCCCCAAGAAACTCCTCAAGGGTTCTTGGTCTCATCCTAAAAGAGAGAGGCTCATAGTTATGGTCTTCCTTAAATAGACTTTCCTGTCTATCCATTAAAAAAATTCCTAAAAACTATTTGAAAATTCTTAATAAGGTCGCCTTTACTTTGCATTATATATAAACTTTTATCAAATGCATATATCCCTTCTTTTAGTTTTAGGCTTATATTACTTTTACTTTTTGCAAATCTCCTATCAAGAAGATATTTGATATTTTCAATTATATTTCTTTCTATCTTGAGTGTAGTATCAATAAAAAATATAGTAATTTTAGGTTTCAATTCTTCTCTTCGCCTAAGAAATTCCCACATTTCCCTTAATCTTACATTATTAGGAGGACTGGTTTTACACTCTATATATAAAAGACTACCTTCAAGGATAGAAAGAACATCAAAATCTCCCCCTCCCTTTAACTCTCTAATCTTTACGCCCCAAATCGTAGGCATTTTAAATTCTTTTCTCAAAAGCTCAGATATATACCATTCAAGGGTTTCTCCAAAATTGTCAATATAAGGATAAGAAAAATAATAGTCATTACCAATTAAATTTATAATTCCACTTTTGATTAAAAAATCCCAATATTCTTTTATTTCCTCTAACTTCCAACGAGACAATAACCTATCAATAAGAACTTTTCCGTTATCTTGCGAATGGATTATATCACTTAAGAGTCTTCGAAATCTGTAATGAGAAAGAAAGCTAAAATAATCACTCTCCAAAGATGTGTTCTTGGGTAAAACTATTCTATCTTTTTGACAACACTCGTCAATTTGATATCCTCTTCTCCAAAAGAATATTTTAATCTCCTCAAAATAATCCACTTATTACCTAATCTTCTTCCTCTTCTAACATCTTCAATATTTTCTCAAGAACTTTATCTTTTTCTCCCTCTTTATCTTCTTTTTTGTATATCTTCTCAACTTCATCCAAAGAAATTAACTCTCTTCTTTCTTCATCGAATTCTACCACCAATTTATTTAAGGGTACATGATGATCTACAACTATACCTTTACCCTGTTTTGTCTCAACAACAGTACCCTTAGGAGGTAAGCTCGCTTTTATCTCTTGGTAAGTCTTATATTCATAGGATAAACAGCACATTAATCTTCCACAAATACCAGAAATTTTCAATGGATTTAAAGCAAGTCCTTGTTCTTTTGCCATCTTCACCGAAATAGACTCAAAATCCTGAAGATAAAGATGACAGCACACTTCCCTCCCGCAAATCCCAATTCCACCAAGATACCTTACCTCATCTCTTACCCCTACTTGATGCAATTCAATTCTTGTTTTATATTGACCTGCAAGCTCTTTTACTAATTCTCTAAAGTCAACCCTTTCCTCAGAGGCAAAATGTATGGTAATTTTACTATAATCAAAATTAATCTCACAAGCAAGCATTTTCATAGGTAGTCCTAATATTTTAGCCTTTTCTTGTGCAAACTGGAGAATTTCTTTCTCCTTTTCCCTATACTCTTTTATTTTCTGCAAATCCTCTTCTGTGGCCTTTCTTAAAATAGGCTTTAAAGGAGAAGGAGGTTCAAAATTCTCAGAAGGAACAAAAGGAGGAATTACAACCTTACCTGCTTCAACTCCTTGAACAGTCTTCACTATCACCACATCTCCAACTTTTAGATTAGGGTCTGTGGTTGAAAAGTAATAAACCTTTAAACTTCTTAACCTTATACCTACCACATATATATTCTCTATATTTTCCTTTTCTTCAGTCATCATGAGCTCATACCCACCCTTAAAAATAGAGTTTCTAATGTTAACAATAAATTAGCATTATTTCTAATACCTCTTATAGCATCCTGAGTTAACCTGAAAAAGTTTCTCAGATCTGAGACCGAATATTCTTGCGCCTTTCTCGCTATTTCTGGTAAGAAATCTTTCTGCATAATATACTTCTCATCTTCCGTGAGCTTCCACAAAAGCAGATCTCTCCACCAGAAAAGAACAAGCTCAAGAAGATTTATAATCTTTTCGTCATCTTTCTCCTCTACTAAAAAATCCACAAGCTCAAAAGGAGAATATGGCCTATCCTTCTTAAGAAGAGTTAAATATTTAAATAATTCTATCCTCTTAGTCCAATTATTCTCCTCACCCCAAAAAAGAGCCTTTCCAACACTCCCCTGCGATAAATTCACCAGAATCTCTAATTTATCCTCCGAAACCTTATCCTTTATTATTTGCCAAACCTCATCATAACTCAAATAAGAAAAACTTATTATTTGACTTCTTGAAATAATTGTTGGCAATAGTAACTCAGGTCTATAAGCTATTAAAATAAACAAGGTATGTTCTGGAGGCTCTTCTAATATTTTCAAAAGGGCATTAGCCCCTTCAGCTCTTAGCTGATGAGCATCATCTAAGATAAATACTTTCCAATTACTAATGTATGGCTTAACATAGGCTTCTTTTCTAATATCTCTAATTTGCTGTATCTTATACCATTGCCCCTCAGGTTTAAGGTAAAATAAATCAGGATAAGAAAGTTTTTCTATACTCTTACAAATATCGCATTCACCACATCCTTCGAGGGGTTCTACCTTACAATTTAAAGCTTGAACAAAAGAGATAGCAGCTAATCTTTTCCCAACACCTTCAGGACCCACAAAAAGATAAGTTTGGGATAATTTATTTTCATTGATAGCTCTTCTTAACACCTCTATAGCTTGTTTTTGTCCAACTATCTCTTTAAAGGCCATAGTTATATTTTCTCAAAATAGCTTACATCCACTGCAAATACTACTGCTCCGCCTACTTTTATTTTAACAGGCATAGGTACAGTTCTTAAGAGCTCTACCGATGGAAGAGGAGGAATAATCATTTTTTCTCTTTCCTTACAATTTTCTCTTAAAATAGATAAGACCTCTTCAAACTTATCATCCTCTACTACTGTCATCAATGTAATAGAAGCTTCCTCCAAAAAACCACCTTTACTTTTGAAGAAGGTAAGAGATAAATTATGCTCTATGAAAATTTCTCTTACCTTCTTCCAGTCTTCCTCCTGGATAATTGCAAAAACTAATTTCATTTTTACACCCCTCTAAGAAATTTCTCCTTTATCCTTTTAACAATCCTCTCAAAGATCTCTTCTTTAGACAAACTTCCTGGTATGATTATAAATCTTTCTTGTTCCCTTTTTGCAATCTCCAAGTATCCCTCTCTTACTCTGTAATAAAAATCCTTGCCTTCCATCTCAATTCTATCAAAAGTTTTCTTTCTTCTCAAAGCCAGTTCAGGATCTAAATCAATTAAAACAGTAAGATCAGGTTTCAACCCAGAAGTGGCTATGCCATTCATTTCCGCCAAAATATTTAGTGGTAAATTCCTTCCATATCCTTGATAAGCGATTGTTGAATCAGCATACCTTTCACAAATTACTATGTAATTCTCCTCAAGTTTCTTTTTAAGCACAATGGTATTTTCTACTCTCGAAGCTAAATAGAGGAAGACTTCTGTCCAAGGATTTATTGAAAAATCTGGAGACAAAAGAATTTCTCTAATTTTACTTCCTACCTCTGTACCACCTGGCTCCCTCGTAAGATAGACCTTAAAACCTTTGCTCTCAAGATAATCTTTTAAAAGTATAGCTTGAGTTGTCTTTCCAGATCCATCTATTCCTTCAAAGGTTATAAAAAGGCTATTTTTCATCCCTATAGAAATTAATGAGATGGATATATCCTTACCTTACGGAAAGGCTCTACTCCTACACTTTCCGAATACAAACCATACTGCTGAATGAGCTGATGTTGTAATCTTCTTATATAAGCAGGCTGAGGTGATAATTCGTAAGGTTCATCATGAGTCAACACATACTCAATACCTTCTTGAGCTTCTCTTAGAGCTTCCTCTTCTGCATCACTCTTACTCGTACTTACACTTATTCCAAACTCCTCGCTCAAAAATCTCTCTATCTGAGTAACAGTGTTACTTCTTAAAACGGCAATCTTAATACCCTTCTTTTCTGCTTCTTTCAAAAGATCTTTTGCTCTTTTCTGATGTGCTTTCAATATCAAGAGGCAGTTAGCTTCGGAAAGATTTTTCACTACAAAAGCAGGAACCCCTAAATTACGTATTGCTTTTTCAAGTCTATTCCTGCTTATTCCATAGGGGAATATTTTCAAAGGCTCTGTCCTCTTCTCCCTTTCAGGCTTTCCGAAAACCGATACTTCTTCCTCTTCTTCTGAAGGCTCAATAGTAGGAGCTTCAACTTTTTTTACCTCTCCTTCAGGAGTTCTAAGTCTTATCTCAGGTTTTATAATGTATCCTCTTAATAGGGCATCAACAGTTTTTGCTACATCATGATGAATAGCAAGTCTATCTCTTTCCTGAATTTCTATAACCACTTGAAAGGTCGGAGGAGCTTTTCTTTCAAGAACAGTCTTCTGAGTACCTCTTCTTTTTGCTTCTTCATCGCTCAATGTTACTACCTGAATCCCTCCCACAAGATCCGAGAGCGTAGGATTAAGAAGTAAATTCTGAAGAGTTATACCGTGAGCAGTACCAATCAACTGCACACCTCTTTCAGCAATAGTTCTTGCAGCCTTTGCCTCAAGTTCGGTTCCAATTTCATCAATTACAATAACTTCAGGCATATGATTTTCCACCGCTTCAATCATCACATCATGTTGTTTTGCCGGATTTGGAACTTGCATCCTTCTTGCTCTACCTATAGCAGGATGAGGAATATCTCCATCACCACCAATTTCATTAGAAGTATCGATAATAATTACTCTCTTACCAAGCTCATCAGCAAGAACTCTTGCTGTTTCTCTTAAAAGAGTTGTTTTACCTAACACCAGGCCTACCTAAAAGAAGAATATTCTTTCCAGTTTCAATCACGTCTCTTATTATGTCAACCGTTCCTAACACTGCTCTTCCTACTCTACAAGTTAATCCAATTATTCTACCATGCCTATTCTCTATAGCAGAAATCCTATGAAGAGTTCTTTCTATTCCAGCTCTTTTGTCTCCACTGAATTCTCCAACTCTCGCAATAATATAATTTAAATCTTCTTCGGTGGTAAACCTCCCCTCAAAAACAACAGTTTTCTTATAAAATCTTGCTTCAATCTCCCTTCCAAGATCAAGAACAACCTCTATGAGATCCTTTATATCAGGATCTTGTTCTAACCTACTTTTAATATCGCTTGGAAATATAGCCAAAAACTTATCTAAATCATCCACTATTTGCTGTAACAACTTATTCATCCTCTCCTTTTCTAAACTTCTTTAAAAACTATTATTCCCCAAGAGCCTGGCCCAATATGAGAAAGAATAGTACAACTAAAAGGCCCCATATAAAAATCAGTTATATTTAAACTATTCTTTACCTCTTGTGCTACTTCTAAAACTTCCTCATAATTATCTGAATAAGCAATAGCAATCTTAACCGGATCGCTTCCAGCATATTCCTTAGTAAGTTCAATAATTCTTGATTTAACTTTTTGTTTAGTCCTTACCCTTTCTACTGGCTCTATAGCTCCATCTTTAAGCTCTAAAATAGGTTTGATTTGTAAAATACTTCCCATCCAAGCCTGCGCTGCTCCAATTCTACCACCTCTATATAAATACTCTAAAGTATCCACAGTAAATTTTATACTGCTATGTAGATGCATCTTCTCAGCAAGAGCTATGAGATCATCCACTTTTGCTCCTTTTTCGACTGCCTTTGCAAGTTCAAGGACAACTACTCCAAGAGCAAGCTCAGTCAACTTCGAATCAATGACAAATATCTTATCCTTTTGTGGTAAAAGCTCTCTTGCAGCATTTGCAGAACCCACAGTTCCACTTAATTTCGCCGAAATATGAATAGAAATTATAGCCTCCGTGTCCGGATATTTCTCAAAGATATTTTCATAAGCTTGATAAAATTCTTCTACCGACGGCTGTGATGTCTTTGGAAAAATTGAACTCTCCTTTACCTTTTTAAAGTAAAATCTCAGGAGTAATATCCACACCGTCTCTATAAACTTCATCTCCAAAAGCAACTTTTAAAGGAACTACTGTTATATCATATCTCTTTTACATACTCTTCAGGAAGAGCAGCAGTGCTATCAGTCACAATTTTAATCATCAATTTTCACTCCTTTAAAAAACTTTTAAGACTTAGACTCTGTCTGAGACTCCTCAGTAGAAGCCTCCTCAGTATAACCTTTAGGAGGAATTATATTTACAATAACCTCATCTGCAGGAGTCAAAACTTTTAATGTTCTCAGGTAAGTTGAGATCTCCCACAGTTATAGAATCTCCTATCTCTAAATCTGTTATATCTACCTCGATATGAGGTGGCACATCTAAAGGTAAAGCTCTTATCAAAATCTCCTCAACACCATGTTGCAATATACCACCCTGTTTTACTCCTTTGGATTCTCCTACAAGTACTACAGGCACATAAACATCTACAACTTCTTCTAAGCTTACAGCATGAAAATCAACATGAAGTAAATCATCTTTTATAGGATCTATCTGAATATCTTGCAAAATAGCATTTTCAGTTATGGTATTTTCGCCATCCTCTATTATCAACCTTAAAATATGTTGTTCCTTTGAATGTCCTTTCTTTATTAAATTCCAAAGATCTTTTTTTTCAATTAATACATGAATATTTTCTTTTAAATGAGCTCCATATACAACTCCGGGTATAAGATTACTCCTCCTATACTTTTTAGCATACTGTTTGCCTATCTTATCTCTTTTCTTAAGTTTTATTTCGGTTATTTCCATTTTTCCAATTACCTCCTTTTTATATATTTTAATCAAATAGAGAGCTTAAAGAATCCTTGTTAGAAATTCTTTTTATTGCCTCTCCAAGTAAGTTCCCTACAGAAATGATAGTTAGCTTAGGTACTCTCTTTTCTACAGGTATCGGCAATGTATTAGTTACTACAAGCTCTTTTATCTCCGACTCCTCTAACTTTTTATGAGCATCATTAGTTAGTATACCATGAGTTACAGCCGCATAAATATCTCTTGCACCTTTCAATTTAAGTAATTTTGCTGCTGAAAATAGAGTATTACCAGTAGTAACAATATCATCACATATTATAACATCTCTACCTTCTACGTCTCCTATAATCTCTTCGACTTCCGCCACTTCAGGAGCAGGTCTTCTTTTATATATTATAGCAAGAGGCGTGTGTAATCTATCGGCAAGAGCTCTCGCCCTCGTAACTCCACCTATATCTGGAGATACCACTACTGGATCTTTAAGGTTCTTATCTTGAAAGTATCTCGTAAAAAGAGGTAAGGCAGATAAATTATCCACCGGAATATCAAAAAATCCTTGGATTTGTCCAGCATGAAGATCCATGGTAACCACTCGAGAAGCACCTGCGACCGTTAAAAGATTGGCTACAAGCTTTGCTGTTATAGGCTCTCTTGACTTGGTTTTTCTATCCTGTCTTGCATAGGCATAATAAGGAATAACTGCAGTAACCTCACCTGCAGAAGCTCTTTTTAAAGCATCAATAATTATGAGAAGCTCCATAAAATATTCATTAACTCTGCTTCCTAAAGACTGAATCACATATACCTCGGCCCCTCTTACGCTTCTTGCAATTCTTGCATAAATTTCCCCATCAGAAAATCTTCTAATTTCAATTTCTCCCAATTCAACACCTAAATATTTCGCCACTTCCTCTGCAAGCTCCCTATTAGAAGTACCACTATAAAGAGCTAAACATTTTTGTCCCATCTCCCATTCTCCTTTTTAATCAGACTTAGAATTTATATAAGAAAAAGGACCGATATAAGAATTTTTCCTTATTATATAATCCCCAAATATAAAAACTTCAGGTTGAACTATCACATCATTCTCAACTACAACCTTATGTCCAATTACTACTTTATCAGGATCTACAATTATAACCCCATTCTCCATATTATTTTTATTTACCCTTTTTTTCAGTATACCACGTATAATACTTAATTCTTCTTGGGTATTTGCCCCTAAAACCTCCTCTGAATCAACTCTTATCACACCAATTTTCAATTTCTGTTTATTAAAAATTTCTATAACATCAGTCAAATAAAATTCACCTTGAGCATTATCATTCTTCAAATGCATTAAGGCCTCTTTCAATAGCTTCCACTTAAAAGCATAAATAGAAGTATTTATCTCTTTTACTTCTTTTTCTTTCTCTGTAGCATCCTTTTCTTCTACTATTTTTAAAATATTCCCTTTTTCGTCTCTTATTATCCTTCCATATCCCAAAGGATTATCTAAAATCGTTGTAACCACAGTACAAGCATTAGAATTCTCTCTATGAAAATCACTAAACTTTTTTTAAAGTCTCGCCTCTTATAAGAGGCATGTCTCCAGGAAGAATTAGCACATCTCCCCCATAATCTTTTAACAAAACCTCTGTCCTTTTGACTGCATCTCCCGTACCTAAAGGCTTATCCTGAATCACAATATTTTTATCCGAAACAAAAGATAAATAAGATTTCACTCTTGGGCTCACAACTAATATATACTCTTTATCAAAAACGGTCTCTACAGTGTCAAGCAAAAACTCCAATATGGTGTTTTCATAGAGGGGATGAAGAACCTTTGGAAGCTCAGTCCTCATCCTTTTACCCTGACCAGCAGCCAAAATAATAACTTTAAAATTATCCATAAAGAGCTTATAAAATAAAGTTTGGGAATAATAAAAAATTTGGCTGGGGAGGCTGGATTCGAACCAGCGAATGGCGGATCCAAAGTCCGCTGCCTTACCAGCTTGGCTACNCCCCAAAGCCAAGTTTAATTATATATTATAGTGAAAAAGAGGTCAATAAATGATAAAATATTTATTATCATGAGAAAAGAAATTTTAAATTATAAAAGGCTATACAAATTCTTTAAAAGGCTAAAAATAGAAGTAAGTAAGAATCTAAAACAAAACTTAACATTAATTTTAACCATTTTTCTTTTAGGGGATTTCCTAATACTCTCTCTTGACTTTGTTTTTATTCCACCATTAAAAATCAATGATATCGCTCCTAAAGATATCATAGCTACAAGGACTGTAATATATCGAGATGAGGGTGAGACAGAGCGAATAAAAAACTTAATGCTTTCGCAGTTTAAACCCATTTATACTGTAGATCAAAATATTACAATAAAAGTCCTATCTAAACTATCAGAAGTCCTCTCTCCAACCTCGGAACACTCTGAGGTTTACAATTACATATCTAAGTTTCAATTGTCTACAGTAAATACTATAAGAAAAAAGATCGAAACCTGGATCATAGAAAACTATTCAAAAGGAATTAAAGAAGAAGAAGTAAAAGACAAAAAAACAAGAATTTATAAAATTTTTAACTTACGAGATAAGATTTCCACAAGACATAGCTCAAAAACTGAGTGACATTCTTATTGTTCCTAACATGTTTATAGACGTTAAAGAAACAGAAAACAAAAAGACGGAACTTATAAAATCAATAAAGCCTATAGAAAGAATAATCTCAAAAGGAGACGTAATTCTCAGAAAAGGAGAAAAAGTAACTCCTGAAAAATTCCAAATATTAGAAGCTCTAGGTTATACATTCTCACCTAAAAGTATTTTACGATTTTTATGTCTATTTTTATTTGTAGCTTTACTTCATATTTCCCTAATACTTATCTTGTCTTATTTTGGCCAGATGAACATAAAGGATCTAAACATATTTCTCTTTATAAACAGCATCTTTCTTTCTGCACTAGCTATTTCAAAAATCTTCTCTTTCTATTCTACATATCTCGCACCTATTACTACCTTCCTTTTTATAATATTAAGCCTGATGGACTTTCCTGACTATGCTGTTTTAAGCTTTTTGACAATTTTACTTTCAGTCAATTTTTTTAAGTATCATTCATAATACCAATCATTTTAATGTTTGTATTTAATTTTTATTTATAGGGGCCTAAGAAACTTAGAAGATAGAGCAGCTTATCTTAAAACCTCCTTTATATTGACCCTCATCAGAATTCCTATTCTTGTTTTAATAAAATATGCCTATCCAGAATCATACATAAATTTTTCTGACTTGTTTTACAGTATCATAAATCCCATCGTCTCAGGCATTCTTGCCATAGGTCTGATCCCTATAATTGAGGATCTATTTAGACTTGCTAGCCCATTAAAGCTGTTTGAACTCACAAATCCCAACCACCCATTGTTAAGAGAATTAATCATTGAAGCCCCAGGCACATATTATCACAGCCTAATCGTAGGAAATCTTGCAGAAAGAGCTGCTGAAGAATCTGGGGCAAACCCCAAAATTGTTAGAACCGCTTCTTTATATCATGATATTGGAAAAGTAAAAAGGCCACAATATTTCATTGAAAACCTTTTACCCAATCAAAAAAATCCTCATGATGAGCTTTCCCCATATCTCAGTGCGATTATAATAAAATCACATCCCAAAGATGGTGCAGAAATTTTAAATAAAAACAAATTTCCTAAAAATATAATAGACATTGTAGAACAACATCATGGAACAAGTTTGCTATCTTACTTTTATATGAAACAAAAACAATTGAATCCAAACCAAATTATACCAGAAGTAGATTTTCGTTATCCTGGACCTAAACCAAAATCAAAAGAAGCAGCAATAGTAATGTTAGCAGACAGCGTCGAAGCAGCTACAAGAAGTCTTAAAAATGTTACTCCCGAAAATATAGAAAAGGTAGTTAGAGATGTGATTAGAGAGAAATTAAATGATGGACAGTTAGAAAATAGCAGACTTACTCTAGAGGAATTGGAAAAAATATCTCAGAGTTTTATCAAAACCCTAATTGAAGTAAGACACCCAAGAGTACCCTACCCTCACGAAATTAGATAAAAAAACAAAAAAAGGGAGGAAGGCTCTCTGGCAATGACCTACTCTCCCACCCCGTTGCCAGGGCAGTACCATCGGCGCTGGAGGGCTTAGCTTCCGTGTTCGGAATGGGAACGGGCGTTTCCCCTCCGCTCTAATCACCAGTAGCCTTCCTCCCTCTATACTCTCCATAACTCCTCCAAGAAGGATCATACAGTAACCAGCCAGGCGTCAAAGCCTCGGCATATTAGTACCGGTCGGCTCCACGCATTGCTGCGCTTCCACCTCCGGCCTATCTACCTCCTCTTCTCGGAGGTGCCTTACCGGGCTTTCCCCGTGGGAAACCTTATCTTGGGGTGGGCTTCGCGCTTAGATGCTTTCAGCGCTTATCCCGTGCGGACTTGGCTACCCAGCTCCTGCACCTGACGGCACAACTGGTACACCAGAGGTCCGCCTGCTCCGGTCCTCTCGTACTAGGAGCAGTTCCCCTCAAGTTTCCTA